>ENA-OQKS01000021-OQKS01000021.1-human-gut-metagenome-genome-assembly--contig:-NODE-21-length-45036-cov-3.646507_pt1 | contig 45036 bp, 40 predicted proteins | sample MGYA00242804_ERZ504808 | MGnify/ENA primary metagenome ERZ504808 (study PRJEB26092, sample SAMD00036375) | human gut metagenome | host: Homo sapiens | study: EMG produced TPA metagenomics assembly of...
CCTCTGGCCCGCGCGGAGCGCAAGCCATTTGACCGAAAGAAAAACATCCCCCGCGCCACCAGCGCGAGAACCAGCTCAAAGAAAAAACCAGCCCTGCCTCTGGCCCGCGCGGAGCGCAAAGCCATTTGACCGAAAGAAAAAACCTGCCCCACGCCGCAGGCGCACCCGCGCGGAGCGCAAGCCATTTGACCGAAAGAATAAAACCTGCCCCGCGCACAGGCGCGCGCCGCAGCCTGGAAATAAAAAAGACTTCTGCATTTCGTCGTGCAGAAGTCTTTTTGTTTATCCAAGGATCGCTTCTCCGCTGGAATTGGTAACCGTCAGCTCCTGTCCGGTCAGACTGGTGACAAGAGCGATATAGCTCGTCCCGGCTTCGATGTTCATGGTGCGGCCATCGGCGTCGTAGAGCAGCAGCGTGTTGTCCCGGCCCTGCGTCCAGGTGATGGTCCACAGATGCCCGCCGTTGAGCCAGACGCCGCCGCCCATGCTCAAATCGTAGTCGTAGGTCTTGCCGTCGTCCCGCAGCTCGGAGGCGCTGAACAGCACCAGCAGATTATCGAACCCGGCCTGCTGGCCGTTGTTGGCGTCCAGCTGGGGCGTGCCGTCGGCGTGGAGCATCCGGTAAAGCCCGCTGTCAGCGTCGTAGGAAAAGCCGGTGGCGTTGTCGTCGTCAAAGCAGACCCGGACATTCACCGCGTCCGGCGCGGTGGCGTCCGGCAGTTTGCCGTCTGCTTCCTGCGGAAGAAGTGCAGGGATGGACAGCACTGCGTCGGCCCCGGAGGACGCACTGTCCGCCGCGGCGGATGCGGCGCTCGTCACCCGGGATTCCGTCAGAACAGAGGAGATGCTCAGCTCGTCCAAGACATTAGAGATGGCCTCGCCGCTGGTGTACCACAGCGGTGCGTTGCTCCACTCACTGCCGCAGTCGAAGGCGGTGCGCCCGGCTTCCAGAGCATCCACGGCCCGGATGGAATAGTAATCGAGGAAGTTCTGGTCGAACTGTCCCCCGCCCCGCTGTACCGGAATGGGCTGCTGGCCCACCAGCAGCCGCCAGTAGATGTCCTGACCGGCGGCCACCGGCCCGACCTTCGGGGTCGCGGCCAGCGCCGGATAGACGAGGCAGAGCTCAGTGGACGTACCTACCTCGGTGAGGGCTTCCAGCACCACAGACGCCGAGGAAAGGCCCCACTGCGTGGTGGAGGCAGTGCTGTTCTCAATGGCCACGGCCACCGGACGCTGGCCCTGCCACTCGAGGGCAAGGCCGGTGAGCGGGTCGGTGGGGGCGGGCGTTTCCGGCTCGCTGTCGCTGGGCAGAAAGGCGCAGCCTGCCAGCAGCGCGGCGGCCAAAATGAGGCAGAGCGCAGTTCGAATACGCTTCATCGTCATGTTCCTCATGGGCTTACTGGTAACTGAAATTGCTCAGCTCGTCGTTGTCCACCAGTGCAAAGTAGGTCTTGCCCCGGTTGAGGGTCATCTCCTCGCCGGACTTGGTGTAAAGCTTGAGGGGGTTGGTGGGATAGGTCTTTTCCCAGCGGCCCACCTGCACGCCGCCGCGGGTGAAGAGGTAGGCGTCGCCGCCCTTGATGTACTGCACCTCCTGCACGTCGTGGGAGTCACCTGCGTAGGCGTCCATGTCGGCGAAGCAGACCACGACGTTCTCGAAGGTGAGCTGCTCACCGGTCAGCTCATCAACGGTGTTCTCAGTGGCCTTCTTGGAGGGGTTGTACATCTGCATCGCGTAGGTGTGGCTGAGTGCGGAGTAGCTGAACGAGGTGCGGTAGCTTTCCGAATGTACGATGGTGATTTTTTTGGCCGAGGGTTCACCCTTGAGCTTGTTGACCTCGTCGGTGCGGTAGTCGGCAAAGTGGAAGAACGTCCCCTCGCTGGGAGCGTAGAGGCTGATGCCGGCATCAGAAGCGGCTTTGCAGATCTCCTTGCCGGAGGTGAACTCGGTGTGCTCGTAGGCCACATCGCGGCCGCGGTTATTGCGGTGGGAGACGATGGGGTGGATCGGGGTCTTGAAATAATTCTTGCCGCCGATGTTCAGCCCGGAGTAGCCGTACACGCTGACGAACTGGGTGCAGAAGATGCTCTCGCCGTCGTGGTAGTAGAGGATGTTCCAGGGCACGAGCAGCTGCAGGAACTGGTCGCGGCCCGAGCGGAGGGGGCCGACCTCGGGGATGCTGTCGGCGTCGCTGAACACGGCGCACAGGCGGGTGATGCCGCCCTCGACTTTGGCCTCGATGAGCAGGTCGGCGCTGCCGATGCCCCGCTGGGGGCGGGCATTCTGGCGCTGGGAGTTGGCGATGTTGTTGACCATCACAGCCACCGGGCGGCTGTTGGTGCTGCGCGCGGCGCCGGTGAGGATGTCGGCGTCGTACTCGGGCATGACGCCGAAGGCCGGGTCAAGCTGTTCGCCCTCGGGCGGCGGGGTGACGGCCATGTCGCTGGCAGCTTCCGACGAAGCAGCGGTCTCCCCTTTTTTTGGTCAGGCCCTTGAGCAGGTCGGGCAGCTTGCCGCCCAGCGCGGCGCTTCCGGCCGCAGAGCAGCCGGTCAGGGCCAGCGCTGCCGCTGCCAGCCCGGAAATATGAAGGACAGACCGACGAGAGATTTTTCATGATAAAACAGCCTCCTATCAAAAAGCCCCGCCGCATACGGGCCGGGACAGTTCGTTCTGCTTTGATTGTACTGTTTCGCACCCCATTTGTAAAGAGGAAGTTGCCGCCAGAATATCCGCATCCCAGAGAGGTGACAGTAAAACTGGCTTTTATAAAAGGAACGGGTGCTCTCCCGGCGGGGGTCTGTGTGCTGCGGAAAGGCACTTTTTTGCGCTTTCCTCTTGCTTTTTTGGCGCGGGTGTGGTAATATAATTCGGCAGTATCTGTAAATCTGAAAATATGCGCTCGTAGCTCAGCCGGTAGAGCATCTGACTTTTAATCAGAGGGCCAGGGATTCGAGTTCCCTCGAGCGCACCAAAATCCCACGAAGAATCGTAAGATTCCTCGTGGGATTTTCCTTTTTCTGGGGCTCTGCACACTTTTGCACACTTTTTGCACACCGGCGGGAAAGCTGTGTTTTTCCTTGCATTGTCTGCATTCTGTGCATCGTGAGCGTTTTTTCCATACTTTTTTCAGGCGAACAGCAGGCGGGTGAACTCACGCCGCTGGTCGGGGTTCATCTGTCGGACAACTTTCAGCATCCCTTCCGGGGTGATCTGGGTGCTGTCCGGCAGATTTTCTTTTACCGGCACAGAGCCGGATTTGGGAGAACCGATGTCCTGTGAATAGAAGTCTGCTTCCAGCTTCTCAGCCAGCTCCAACCGGGGCTTGTCCTGTGTGTGGGCGTAGGTGTCCATCAGGATGCCGGTGGTGGCGTGACCGGTGTTGCCCTGCACGGCCTTGATGTTGCCGCCAGATTCAATCAGTTGGTAAGTAGCACTGGAGTGGCGCAGACCGTGGAACACGATCTTCTCAAACTCCGGGTGCTCCGCACGCCAAGTGCGGTACCATTTAGAAAGGGCTTCCGGGGCAACAGGCATACCGTTGGGCAAGCGGAAGAGCTGACCGCAGTTGCTGTACTTTTCCGGGGCGCTCTGCTCGTCCTGCTTCATCTTTTCCAGCCATGCCAGCAACTCTTCCTTCAAGGGTTTCGTCAGATAAAGGGTACGGCTGGATTTCTTGGTTTTCGGCTTCTTCAGCACCAGTGCGGAGCTGCTGCCCTCACGCTGGTCAGGGAAGATGTGGTAGATCTGGTTCGGGTCGGTCTTTTCCAGCGCGAGCTTTTCGGTGCGCTGTAAGCTCCTGCCGACCGTGATGGTCCCACGTCCATCCGCTGCATCGAAGTCGATGTCTCCCGGCTGCAAGCCAAGAATCTCTCCGACACGCAGCGAGAGAATCATGCTCAGATGAACAGCAAGGTGGAGCGTAGGGTCGGTCATGGTCTGCAACGCAGCAAGCATGGTCTTTTCGTCCCAGATGGCACGTTCTTCCGAGGTCGATTTCGGGGCTTCTCTCGGAATCGGTGACTTGAGGAGCAGACCCCACTCAACGGCATAGGAAAAAGCAGTCTTGAGCATGGCGTGGACTTCCCGGATGGAAGCACCCGTCAGAAACTGCCGCTTCTGTTTGTCGGTGAGCGTTTGCTTGACACCCTGCTTATACAGTCCGCGCGGTGTCCGGCTCAGCGTGGCGTAGAACTGTTCGAGGTCATACGTTTGAACCTTCTGAATCTGTTTCTTGCCAAGATAGGGCACGACAAGATTCTGGATCATGGCTACCGTGTGGGTGTAGGTTTGGGTGCCCACTTGTGCTTGCTGGACTGGATGGGAAGCCACTTGTACAGCATTTCCGCTACCGTCATTGCATCGGGTATGAGAAACGTACCGTCCAAGAGTTCTTTCTCTACCGAGATCTTGCGGTCTTGCGCTTCCTTCTTGGTTTTGAAGCTCTCCCAGCCTTCACAGATCCGGCCAGTATGGTCTTTGTATTTGAAACGAACGGAGTAGGAATCTCCGCGCCTGAGAATAGATGCCATAGATGTTCCCTCCCTCAGACCGCATCGAACCAATCGTCAAAGCTCTGCTTGCTTACCCGGATGCTGGTACCGAGGCGGATCACCTTGAAGTCCTTCGTGGTGTTGCACAGGTTATACGCAGCACGATTGGAGATCGCCAAAAGCTGGGCAATCTCCTCCACCCGGTAGACAAGCGGGGCGTGTCGGACGGTTTTGCTGGTCTGGTCAGAAGGTTCTACGGCAGGGGTTTCGGACAATTCCATTGTAGGAGATTCGGGCGCGATTTTCAAGTCCTCACGGGTCAGTTTGGCGGAATTTTTGCGGACATTCGTCATAGGCATGTCTCCTTTGCACTTCTCCAGACCCGGTGCAGCTCCGGTTGAGCTGCACCCTGTGGGCCGGTAAATATGTAAGGGGCTGCCGCTCCTGACCCGAAGCAGCAGCCCAAAAAAGTGCGAGAACTTGAATTTACGCGCCCCACGCGCCCCAAACCACACACTGCGCTCCAACATTTCAAAAGGCTGGCAACAGCGTTGGAGCGCGTGCAGCAAAGATGCCGTTGAAAATTTTAGAGCCACTGAGCCTTGCTGTAAAGTACCTTTCTGTGTTGATTTTATGGGGGCGCATGGCTGGGATGCACGCGCCCTCTTGGGGCGCGTCCGGGTTTCTCTCCCGTCCCGAAGGGCGTGTTGCCGCCCCGCATCCGCCCGGAAAGGGCGGATACAAACCCGGAGAAAATAGCGATAACAGGTAAAAACCGTCGATTTAGGGCGCGTGGGGCGGGAGATTTTCACTTTTCGTGTGTTTTATGCCGCAGCAAAGGCGGGGTGGACGCATACGCCCCGGAAGCCGCGATACTTTCCCTCGATGTGCTTGGAGAAGGTCAGGCCATACTTCCCGGCATTTTTCAGCAGGAACTGGCTGAACTTCTTTTGCGGAACAGGCGATTCCAGATTATCCTTTCAGAAAATTGTTGACACCTTCGGGGGCGTGATGTATAGTCCGTTGATTTATAGTCATCGGGGCTGTACCATAAATATAACGTTGTAATAAGCAAATGGGGAATGCTGGCTATGATAAAACAAAAGGTTGGAGCTCGTATCCGAGAACTTAGAAATGATAGAGGATTAAGCCAAGAAAAGTTAGCATTGGCGGCAGGGCTAGACAGAACGTATATCGCTAGCGTAGAAAACGGAAAAAGAAATATTTCAATCGTAAATCTCGAAAAGATAATAGTTGCATTGAATAGTACATTTTCAATGTTTTTTGAAAACATGTAGGAGAGTAAATATGAATTATATTCTAAATGAACATAATGATGTTCGAATTGACGGAGAACTTATAATAAGTAATGAAAATTTACTCCGGGCAATCAATTTCTGCAATGATGCGATTCGTACATTAGATGAACAGACAAAACAATTTGACATCAACATTTTTGAAGTTCTTGGCATGCGAAACATGAGCGGGATGGTAGGAGAATATTTTGCAAAAAGCGTAGAAAGATTTTCGTGTGGGAACTTACATTCAAACCTGCATCAGGATGGATACCCTGATTTGCTGAGAACGAATACGGAACAGAGATTGGCATATTATCAGTCTCTTTATACAGAAGAATTAGGAAAGAAGTACCCTAAAGATAAAGCGTTATTTAGTCCCTTTAAATATGGCGGTGTTGAGGTTAAAGCAACTTGTGGAAGCACACCGTCGGCATCAGTTACACCAAAACTACTTATAGGTGAACAGCGTATAGAGAAGTTGACTTCATTTGATTGGAAAGCGCATCATCGCGAGACCAATAATTTACTTTCAATATTCTGGGATTTTATAGAAGAAATTCCTACGGTTGTAGCATGTTTTTACCGTAATGACTTGACCGTAGATGATTGGGGACGAATCGTGCAACCCAAACAAGGTGGTGGAAGAACGACGAGTGTTTCTATTATGACATCAGCTGGTGTTAAGAAAATGTGCCAAGGATGGATTGCGGTCATAGATTCTGAACCTTACATAAGTGCACTTTCAAAGAAAAAGTGGATAGGATACTGCGTAAAATAAAGATTGAAGACAGAAAAAATACGGCAAAGCATCTTTTCAAGATACTTTGCCGTATTTTTTAATCTGGAAATTCAAGTATATGTGCACAAATCAAGTCTATGATATGCGGAGGAACACTTTCTCCAATCGTATCTCGAATTAGACCATCGGTACATTTTTTCCATTAATACAAAAGAAAAACTATAGTTAGTAATCGACTGCAAAATCAAGCCTTCATAAAGAGAGAGAACGCGGCTTTGACTGGGGTGTAATTTGTTGTCAGAACAAGCATATTGGAAGTTTTGTGTAAGAGTGCTTGCGGGTTCATCCCATCGCATTCGTTTATAAGCACTGACAAAGCCTTTCATTAATCTTTTTTCTTTGGTTATCTTATCTTCCACCCATGGTCGAGGTAACAATGAACCACAACGGCAGCAATACAAAGGCGTGTCAATATTTGATTGGTTGATGCCGCCCTTGTTATGTGTTGTGCCATGTGTTTTATTTCCCTTGTAACCACATTGCGGATTTATGCATTGATTATTAAAAGCAGTATCACCTTCTGGTGTGTTATCTATCCAAAAACAGCTTCTTTTCATCAAGTATTGGAACTTTATGAAGCCCAGAAAAACCAGGAGAGATGTTTTTGTGCTTCTCAGCTCTAAGCGGTGGCAAATCGCCGATAGCTTCTCTTAGAGTGACCCAATGATGGGTGCTGAACGAATCGCTTTCTGAGTGGGTGAAATCTGGCAATAAGTTTCCTTTTCTCAAAAATTCATTTTTTGCCATTTGATTTCTTGTCAAAACTGTGATTAATCTTTTTCGATGCTGGGGAACGCCATAATCAACTGCATCAACGACTACAGGGTTTCCAAAATAGTTATCTCCCAATGAGGTCTTGATATAGTCAATAATGTTAGTTAGAATATTATTTTCATCGTATATTAAAGTGTTCACCATGTTGGAAACATTTTCAAGAATAACCCATTCTGGTTGTAATGCTTGTATGATATCTATCGCAGGAATAATTAACCTATTTCTCTCGTCCATTTTAGGTCGAAGACCTTTTCGATAATCACTAAGCATTTTTCCCATTCCGTTAGAGGACATACCTTGGCAAGGAGGGGTTGCAAGTATCAAAAATGGGGGCTCATTATAGGTTGTGCGATAATAGTCTATGATACTATTTTTTAGTTTCCATATATCGCCTTGAAAACATTTTGTGGTAGGGTAGTTGCAATGGAATAAATCCATTCGTCCTTTCAGTAACTCGCAAGCAATAACAGTGTTGATGTTATTTGCTTTTAACCCCAAATCACCTATTCCAGATGATGAAAAAAGACTAATTGCGTTTCGATTCATGAACAAAACTCCTTGAATGACGACTATAAGTAACATTATAGCAACTACAAATTCCAGTGTCAAGGGTACAGCCAAATCAGCTGTATATTTTGCATAAAATCAAAATCTGGTCAGCGGTAATGATTTTTAAAACTTCTTGCTCAGTTTCTTGGCGGTGATGAACTTTGTCCGGCCGGGCGGGCAGTAGCTTAACCGGCCTCGGCTCTCCTTCACGGCGATGCCGTGTTCCTGCATGAGCAATGCAGAAAATTCCTCGAAGGTGGTAGTCTTGTTCAGCACAGCGTAGATCTGCTTTCGCAGCTTGTCCAGCTCGGTCTGGTAGACGGTCTGGGTGGGCTGCTGCCCTTCGGCGGCAAGTTTGGCGTTGGCATGGTCGAGGCGGCGTTGTCCGCGCCGCTGCGCCCAATACTCGCGCTCCGAAACATGGTCGCCTTGAGCTTCCAGCAGGTTGATCTGGTTCAAATCGGCTTGCTCGCACATTTCCATGACTGCGACACGGAGGTGCCGGAGCATGGCAGAGGTGCAGCGGTGCTTCTTGCCCGCTTCCCAGTCGCACGGCTTGTCCATGAAGGGCTGCCGTTCCACGGTGCGGACACGCAAGCTGCCGATGACGATGTGGACGTGGATGTTCCCGGCACTGTTGTGACCGTCCGGGTGGGTGCAGACGATGGCGGGATGACCGGGGAAGTTGTCCTTACAGAACTGCAAGCCGAGGGCTTGCGCTTTCTCCATGGTCAGGCCGTTCTCTACTGCGTCCTTCGGTCAAACTTATAATATAGTGATGTGTCTTCACGTCCTCCCGCCCGCCGTTCTTGCCGTACTTGCGGTTGGCGATCAGGCAGGCCATAGCGAACGAGGACTCGCCGCACTCAAGGGTGTCGAGCAGGTACGAATCCCGCAGCTTGGGTCTGCCCTTCTCGTCCAGAATGGGCAGGCCGGTGTACTCGTTGTGCTGGAACGTGAGATAGCTCTCAGCAGCGGCATAGTTAGAGTTCTTCGAGCTTAAATGCTTGATGGTTGCCATACAGTTCACCAACCGTTTCCTCGGCGTTCAGCCGAAAGTTCGTGAGTGCGGACAGTTCCTCCAGAATTTGCGCCCGGAGCTGCTCGGTGTCTTTGCCGCCGGAGTTGAAGTGCCGTGCAAGCTGGTTGAGGTTGCTTCCCACCTTGCTGCACTGGGCAGACAAGGCGGCAAGCGCCGCCAGTGCATCCTCGCCGCCCTGCGCCACCACAACGGTGTGCTTGACGTTCACACCGTACAGGACACGGCGGACGAGTTCGGACTGGGTGAGGTGGAGTTCTTTGCAGGCGTATGCGATCCGCAGTTTTTCTTCTGCGGTCACTCGGACTTTGATGATGTGTGTCTTTCGTTTTTGCGGCGTGTCATTGCGGTTCTTTCGTGCGTGTACGTTCGGACTTTTCATTTCAGCCATATTCGACCTCCTGTGAAAATGATAAATGCCCACTCCGGGATGGAGAAGGCTATGTAAAGCGACACGCCGCTTTTGCGCTGAAACCAGCGCAACGCTGGAGCAGGGTTTGGGGAAGGCACTCCCCAACAAGGATGACTGAGTGGACAGAACATTGCAACACTGAAAATTTCAGAAGTCGAACCGCAATGCACGTTGAAGATTTTGCAGAGCAAAACGTTTGAAAAGGCAAAGCCCCTGCTCATGGTCACCGTTCACACCGAACGCAGTTCCTGCCCCTGTTTTGCAGCGGCGTTGTCCGGCTCGCCCACAGAAAGTGTGAGGTCATGGCGCAGTATCTCGTTCAGACGGCTTATGTAAGATTCAAGGTACAGTATGAAGAAAGCCGGACGCAGTGCGGACACTACAACCTGCTTCTTTCAAGCACAAGAATAACACTTTGCGGTTGTGCAGTCAACAACCAAAAAACAAATTTTGGAAGATTGAACAACTACATAAGATTTTATTTGTGAAAAAGAAAATACCGCCCACACAGCGCAGCGATGATTTTGTCGGGTGAATCGGCGGCAAAATAAATCGGGTGTGTTGCGGGACGGTAAAAATCTTCATGGGGAATAAATCCTCGCCGCTCTGTACTTTTCTACAAAATTGGTGGGATTTGCGATAAAGGGTATCATGAATTGCGGAGCGCGTCAAGATGGTTTTGCAAATTTTATTGCAGTAAAGCAGTGATAGTAGGACTTATGCATGGGATATGCTATTTTGACAGGCACTGATTTGAAAAATTGAGATAAAACAAAAAGCGCAGAGCACCTTATTCAGAGTGCTCTGCGCTTTTCTGCATCTTGCGCCATTGTTGCGGGGTCATGCCGTACTTTTGCCGGAACAGTTCGTAGAAGTGGGTGCGGTTGGTAAATTTGAGTTGTAGGGCGATCTCACTGACGGAAAGTGTTGTTTCCCGCAGCAGCCGTTCAGCCTTCTGGAAACAGAAGGTCATGCCGTAATCGAAAAGACACAGACCGGTGCGGCGCTGGACGATGGAATTGAGGTAACTGCCATTGTAATTCAAAAGCCGTGCCAGTTCGCTGCGAGGCAACCGACCATCTGTATCTTCCAGCAAACGGCTGATACGCAGAAAGAGCAGGCTTTCGGGGCTGCTGCTCAGGTGCACCGGGGTGACATAGAACCCGGACGACAGAAAATCGAACAGTTCGCAAAGTGCGCCCTTCAAATAATAGGTGGCGGCGGCACTGGGTTCGTGCAGGATGTGGGTCATGCGGGCGATGAGCGTTGCCAGGGTTTGAACACTATCGGTGTTTTCCGGTGTGGGGAAAAGGTCCTGATATTCCTTTCGGAGGTCTTGTCCCAGATTTGCCAGCATGAACTGCAAAACGGGATTTTCCGGCAGATGGCGCTCGGCTTCAAATAATTGCAGGGATGCAGATTCAGTCAGGCTACGGACAAAATCCACAGACAGACCAAGAAAACAGAGCTTGGCGGGGCCAATGAAGCGTTCGTTATGGAGGATGCTGCGGTTTACCAGACAACAGGTTCCGGCACGGTAGGGGTATTCTTTTTCCTCGATCTGTTGGATGACCTCCCCTTCCAACACCAGCATCAGTTCAAAATAATCGTGGCGGTGCAGCGGACGGGAGCTGAGGGCACGGAATAAAGCATCCATAGAGTTTTCATGCAGCCAGCAGCCATTCGGTGAGAACATCTGAATGCTGTATTGGTCGGTTTCTCCCAGACCGGTACAGGACTCCAGCGTGATCTGCACCGGGGACATGATCTTGTAGAAGGTAGAGAGCTGACTGCCCCAGTTTTCAACCTCCAAAATATTCTCATAGCTGGTGGAATCCGGTTTCATGAAAGAGTCTCCTTTTCCGCAATGTGCGAATATGATACAATCTGATGGATGCGGCACACGATGCTGTCATTGTGGAATGTGAACGGAATTGCTAAAATATAGGCACAATACAAAAACATTCTGTAAAAGCTGTGCGGCCGATGGCTTTATTATAGAGTGCTTTTGAAAAAATAGTAAAGCGACAGACGCATTCCGTCGCCGTGAATGATACAGCACATCTTGAAAGGAGAATCCCCATGTCTGCTACTGCAACGACAGAGAAAAAATATCTGAAATGGTATCAGAAGCTGGCCTACGGTTCCGGCGATCTGGCCTCTAACTGCTCCTATGGTCTGGTTTCCAGCTTTGTACGGCTTTATCTGACCGGAACACTGGGTCTGGACAGTGCCATCATTGGCTCTTTGATGCTGGCTTCCAAGGTTCTGGACGGCATCAGCGATGTGATCTTTGGCACCCTGATCGACCGCACCCACTCCAAGCTGGGCAAGGCGCGTCCGTGGATGCTGTTTGGTCAGGTAGGTGTTTCCCTCTGCCTGTTTTTGCTGTTTGCCATCCCGGCTGGCAGCACCACCATGCAGTATATCTACTTCTTCATCGTGTACACGGCACTGAACGCAGTGTTCTATACTGCCAACGGCATTGCATATTCCTCTCTGGTGGCACTGATCACCAAGAACAACAATGAGCGTGTGCAGCTGGGCTCCTTCCGTTTTATGTTTGCGGTCGTCACCAACATCTTTATGGGCTTTGCCGTTACCGGCATGGTGGAGAAGTTCGGCAGCGGTGCCGCAGGCTGGCGTACCACGGCTTTGATCTTCGCGATCGTTGGTTTGGTGGTCAACACCATCAGCTGCCTTGCAGTTAAAGAGCTGCCGGAGGAAGAACTGAGCGGCAACACCAGCGAAGCCGCAGAGGAAGGCAAAGCAGTTGCCGAGGAGAAAAAGCATGGCTTTGCCGAGACCGCTAAGATCCTCGTCCACAACAAGTATTACCTGATGATTCTTGCCATCTACATCGTGTACTATATCATGAGCAACCTGACCACCGGTGCCGGTGTGTTCTGCGCCACCTATTACTGGGGCGATGGCAGCCTGCTGGGTCAGTTCTCCATGATGAAGATGTTCCCTGTTATCATCGCACTGGCCTTTGCGCCTGTCCTCATCAAAAAGACCGGCAGTATGCAGAAGGTCAACTTCTGGGGCTACGCCATCAGCAGCGTGCTGGGCATTCCCATGATCTACTTTGCCATGCAGAAGAATCTCTCCATGTTCCTGCTGTTCATGTTCATCAAGGGCGTCTTTGCAGGTACCCTCAGCGGCTCTTTGAACGCTCTTATTGCTGAGGCCAGCGGCTACACCACGCGCACCACCGGCGTCCACATGGACGGTATGATGTACAGCTGCTCCTCTCTGGGCGTGAAGGTCGGCGGCGGCATCGGTACTGCGGCTGTGGGTTGGCTGTTGAAGCTGGGCGGCTTTGTGGGCACCGCAACGGTCCAGAGCGAAAGCGCCATTCGGATGATCTTCAACCTGTACATCACTTTCCCCTTTGTGATCGGCATCATTATTACAGTGCTGCTGGCTTTCCTGGATGTGGAAAAGGCCAATAAGAAGTGGGATGCTGAACACCAGAAAGAGGCACAGGCATGATTCGACAGAATTTCAACGTAGATTGGACGGTAGAAAAGGGAGATGGCAATTCCCGGATGAATTCCTTTCTGGGAAATACCCAGACCAAAACCGTGCATCTGCCCTACGATGCCATGATCCATGAAGCCCGCACCCCGGACACGAAAAACGGTGCACAGACCGGCTTCTACCCCGGCGGCGAGTACATTTTTCAGAAGCATTTCACCGCACCGCAGGCGTGGCAAGGCAAGCCGGTGTTCCTCGTATTTGAGGGCGTGTACCAGACGGCGCTGGTCTACCTGAACGGCTGGCTGCTGACCCGGAACGTGAACGGCTATGCGGAGTTTACCGTGGAGGCTGGTCCCTACCTGAAATATGGTGCCGACAACCTGCTGAAGGTCATTGCAGATAACAGTCTGGAACCCAACAGCCGCTGGTATACCGGCAGCGGCATCTACCGCCCGGTGCGGCTGCTGGTGGGCAACAAGGTCTATCTGCCGCAGGATACCGTGCGTATCACCACCCGGGAGGCGGACGAGGGCTTTGCCCTGCTGGATGTGACGGCACAGGTGCAGTCTGCCAGCACTGTTACAGAACGGGTGACCCTGCAGCAGACCATCTGCCGGGAGGGCACGGCAGTGCTCACCGACCGGCAAAACCTCCTGCTCCAACCCGGCGAAAGCAGAACCGTCTCCTTCCGGTACTGCGTGGACAGCCCGGCTCTGTGGAGCCCGGAGAACCCCAACCTCTACACCAGCACCATGCAGGTGCTGGAGGGCGAGGAAGAACTGGACCGGGAAGAGACCGGCTTCGGCATCCGTACCCTGAGCATCGATGCAGCGCATGGGGTACGCATCAACGGGCAGACCGTCAAGCTGCGGGGTGCCTGCATCCACCACGACAACGGCATTCTTGGTGCAGCTACCCTGCCCGATGCCGAGGAGCGCCGCATTCGTCAACTAAAGGAAGCGGGCTTCAACGCCATCCGCTCCTCCCATCACCCGGCAGGGCGGGCGCTGCTGGATGCCTGCGACCGGTACGGTGTGCTGGTAATGGACGAACTGAGCGACGTATGGAACGTGCGGAAAAATCCCTACGACTATGCTCTGTACTTTGAGCAGGACTGGAAACCCACCATTCAAAAGATGGTGGCCAAGGATTACAACCATCCCAGTGTCATTTTGTACTGTGTGGGCAACGAGATCTCCGAGGCAGGCTCGGAAAGCGGAGCAGAGACCAACCGTCGGCTCTGCAACACCTTCCGGGAACTGGATCCCACCCGCTACACAACCAACGCCCTCAACGGCCTTATGGCAGCCGGTTACCGCCTGCGGGAGATCATGGGGGATGTGATGCGAAAGTTCCCGGCACAGCCCGGTCCTTCCGGCGGCGATGGCGGCGGCAGCAATGCGCTGAACAGTTTTATGAGCCTGATGTCCGGGGAAAAGGGTGATTACTTTGCCACCCATCCGCTGCTGACTGAGGCACTGTCCGGCTGCGAGGATTCCTGCGATGTGATCGGTTTGAACTACCTTACCGGACGCCATGTGCTGGAGCATGAACTGCACCCCCACAAGGCAGTGCTAGGCACCGAGACTTACCCAGCAGACATCGTGCGGCTGTGGCGCATCGTGGAGGAGAATCCTCACATGATTGGCGACTTCACATGGGCTGGCTACGATTATCTGGGGGAGGCAGGCTGCGGCATCTTCCATTACGATGGCGGCACCAACTTCAGCAGCATTTACCCGGAACGCACCGCCTACATTGGAGATCTGGATCTGCTGGGTAACCGCCGCCCCATCAGTTATCTGCGGGAGATCGTTTACGGTCTGCGGAAGGCGCCCTATCTGGCAGTGCTGCGAATGGAACACAACGGTCAGACCTCCAGCAAGACCCCTTGGATGTTCAAGGATAACCTTTCCAGTTGGACATGGCCCGGTTTTGAGGGACAGACGGCTTCGGTGGATGTATACTCCGCCTCGGAGGAGGTGGAGCTGTTCCTGAACGGCGCTTCTCTGGGCCGCCGTGCCATGGTGGATTTTACCGCCACCTACAGTGTGCCCTACACTCCCGGCGAGCTGAAGGTTGTGGGCTATACCGGCGGTGTGTGTGACGGCGAGTTCACGCTGCGCACCGCACAGGATGCACAGATGACCCTTACAGCAGATCGTAAGACCCTGCAAGCTAACGGCGAGGATGCCGCCTTTGTGATGATCCAATTCGTGGATGCAAATGGCACCGCAGATCTGCACACCAAGCACACCCTGAAGGTGGAGTTGGAGGGTGCAGGCATTCTGGAAGCCGTAGGCAGCGCAAACCCCTGCTCCGAGGAGCGTTACGACACCCCGGAAAGCGAGACCTTTGACGGCTGCTGTATGGCGGTGATCCGCGCAGGAGAAGCCGCGGGCGAAATTCATCTGACCGTCACAGCAGATGACAGCGTTCAGAAGCAGCTGACGATCCTGATTCAGGAAGCAGAGGGCTGAAGCTCAAAAAGCCGGTGAAGGCTCAAAACAAAAACAGGGTGTGTCCTGCGAACGCACCCTGAAAGATCCATATATCACAAGAGAAATAGGGCGTTTCCCATCGGGGACGCTCTGTTTCTCTTTGCGGGGGTAAGATGAGACGATTCCATCTGCTGTGCAGGAAACACCTGCGTTGTTGCTCCAGTAGGCAGGAATGTCAATCTTCCAGCCTGCCGTGGTCACAGCCAAGCGACAGATAACGTTCCATCCTTCCACCCAGCACAAGCTGAGCGTACTCCAAGGGCTTATTGTAGAGCAGCCAGTCCAGCTCTGCCCGCTGTGCCGGGGTGCTGCCGTACTCATCCTCGACGGCGATGCAGTCGATGGCAAGAGTGGTGCCATCTTCGAACCGGGTTTCCACCCGGTTGGTGTCAATATTGTATCTCGTTCAGACGGCTTATGAAGGATTCAAGGTGCAGCTTCCCAAAAGAAAAATACCGCCCTGCAAGACAAGCGAAAAATTTTGTCGGGTGAATCGGCGGCAAAATTGATCGGGTGTGTTGCGGGGCGGTAAAAATCTTCATGGAGAATAAATCCTCGCCGCTCTGTACTTTTCGACGAGACTGCGTTTGCGTAGCAATGAAAGCCCCAGTGGGGCTTTTAAGCGGCAGAGCAGTCTTGCGCAGCAAGATGGAGGGGCCTCGCCCCGACAAGCTCAGTGGAATTTGTGACAGAGAGTGTCAAGGTTTACAAGGTGCGTCAAGATGGTTTTGCAAATTTTATTGTGATAAAGCGGTGATCGTAGGACTTATAGCATGGCGTTCAAGTGCTTTCCCGTTCAATCAATGTATTTCTGCATTTTGACAACCTGCCTATAAATCCCACATGAACGTTGTGGAATCTTCCAAAGCATCCATGGATGGTTTCTTGTACCGCATCAAACGTTCAGCTTATTACAACGAAATTCCATATAGCTGCATTGCATCTTGCGGAGGTTCTTGCTATACTTTGTATCGAACGCCTTTATCCGATAAAAATGTTGCGCAACTTGCGCAACCAAAGGAGGCCGCTATCATGCAGCAGCTCAGATTACTTCATGGCGGAGACTACAACCCGGAACAGTGGCTGGACCGGCCCGATATTCTGGCGCAGGACATCGAACTGATGAAAAAGGCACACGTTAATACTGTGACGCTGGGTGTGTTCTCATGGTCCACGTTGGAACCGCAGGAGGGGGTATTTGAGCTGGATTGGCTGGCTGACATCATCCATAACCTGTATGCCAATGGAATCTATACGATCCTTGCAACGCCCAGTGCGGCCCGCCCTGCTTGGATGGCACACAAATACCCCGAGGTGCGCCGAGTCCGGGCAGACCGGGTCCGGGAGCTGTACAACCGGCGGCAGAATTACTGCTATACATCGCCGGTCTACCGGGAAAAAGTCCGCATCATCGACCAGAAGCTGGCACAGCGGTTCGGCAATGACCCGGCTGTCCTGCTCTGGCATATCTCCAACGAGATGAGCGGTGACTGCCATTGCGAGCTGTGTCAGGCCGCGTTCCGCTGCTGGCTCAAGGAACGGTATGGCTCTTTGGATGCCTTGAACAAGGCATGGAACGCCCGGTTCTGGAGCCACGACTACACCGCTTGGGAACAAATCGAAAGCCCTGCCCCGCAGGGGGAAAATGCCGTGCAGGGCCTTGCGCTGGACTGGAAGCGCTTTGTCAGTGACCGGCATATTGATTTTTTGAAATATGAGCGTGATACCGTGAAAGAATTTGCGCCGGATGCAAAGTTCACGGTAAACATGATGTACCGGTTTGATGGCATCGACTATTTCAAAATGTCCAAGGAGATCGACGTGGCCAGCTGGGACAACTATCCCACATGGCACAAGCCCAGCGAAACAGTGGAAGAAACAGCGTTGGATACGGCCCTGATGCACGACCTGTATTACTCCATGAAGGGCAAGCCGTTCCTGCTGATGGAGTCCAGCCCCAGCTTTACCAACTGGCAGCCGATCTCCAAACAGAAGCGCCCCGGCATTGCGGAGCTTGCGGCTCTGCAGACGGTTGCACATGGCTCGGACAGTGTGCTTTACTTCCAGTGGCGAGCCAGCCGCGGCGCTGAAGAAAAGTTCCATGGTGCAGTCGTCGGCCATGATGGCCGGGAGGATGCCCGTCCCTTCCGGGAAACAGTCGGTGTGGGCCAAAAGCTGGAAGTGCTCTCGGAGATTGCAACAGTCTGCCGCGAGAAGCAGGCGGCGATCGTCCACGATTGGGAAAACAAGTGGGCATTGGAAGGCTCCTGCGGCCCGCGAAATGCAGGCATGGGTTACTGGGATGAGCTGAAGCTGCACTACAATGCTCTTGCACGGGAGGGCATCTCGGTGGAGTTCGTAAATCAGAGCTCCGACCTGACGGGTTATGGCTTGGTCGTTGTTCCGATGGTTTATTTGCTGACCGATGCCTTTGCCCAAAAACTCTGTGATTTTGCCCGGAATGGTGGTACGGTCGTGGTTACATACTGGACCGGTGTGGTGGATGAAAGCGATTTGTGCCGTCTGGGTGACACGCCCTACGGCTTGACCGACCTGCTGGGCCTGCGCCGCACTGAGATCGACGGAATGTATGACGGCGAAACCTGCCGCTGCACCCCGATGGACGATTCCACTTTGCCGGAAACGCAGGCTTCGGTCCTATGCGAGGTCGCAAGTCTGAACGACACCGACCCTGCCACACCGCTGAGCGTTTATGCCGAGGACTATTATGCAAACTGCCCGGCGGTGGCTGTCCACTCCTACGGGGAGGGCCGTGCCTATTATCTGGCAAGTCGGTTCGAGGAAGCGTTCTATCGCGCATTTTATCGTGCTGCTGTAAAGGAAGTCGGCCTGACCCCGGCATGGCCGGAAGCTCTGCCGGACGGCGTTCTGGCCGCGCGGCGCGGTACGTTCGTCTTTGTACAGAACTGCAATGAACATCCGGTCGAAGTAGGCGGTGTTGCGCTGAACCGTTACGGAACGGCCGTCTGGAAAAACGGCGAGCAGGTCCTGTAAGGCGCAAAAGCATCAACTTTCAGCGTTCTGCCGAAAAAGCAGAACGCTTTTTGTTTGCTTTCGTACTTGACAAAGCGGGCTTATCCCGGTATGCTGGGGTGGCGCACTGTTGCGCAGTTCTGTGAAAAGGAGAGGATATCCTGTGGCTGCAAAGGAAACCGAAAAAATGACGATCGAGCAGGTGGCCGATGCGCTTGGTGTTTCTAAAACAACGGTATCACGCGCACTTTCCGGAAAGGGACGCATCAGTGAGGAGACCCGCGCCAAGGTATATGCCTATCTAGGACGCACCCGCACCGAGCCTGCCGCCCCGCAGGGCGGCGAAAAGGTGCGCACCAACAACATTGCCATGATCGTGCCACAGCGCTTTATTACGCTGGATCTGCCCTTTTTGCGCAAGTGCATGGGCGGCATCTGCATCATGGCAGACCAGCGCGGCTATGACCTGATGCTTTGCTACGCCTCCAACACCGAGTATTCGCAGCTGCAGCGGCAGCTGGCCAACCACAAGGTGGACGGCGTGATCCTGACCTACGCCATGGCGGATGATCCCTGCATCGAACTTTTGCGGCAATACGAGACACCTTTTGTGCTCATCGGACGCAGCGAGGACAAGACCATCCCGCAGGCAGACAACGATCAGGTCGCGGCTGCCTGCGAGATGACACGCATCCTTTTGCAGCTGGGCGCCAAGCGGATCGCGCTGCTGGTGGGCAGTACCATCTACGCCGTCAACACCGATCGCATACGCGGTTATCTGCGTGGATTCGCGGAATTTGGTGTGCCAGTAGACCAGCGGCTCGTTCATTCCGGTGTGGAATCTGCCGGGCAGACGCTCGATGCACTGGAGGCTGCGCTGGAGCAGAAGGCGGATTGCATCCTTTGCGGCGATGATGAGATCGCCTTTGAGGTCATGGGGGAGCTGCGGACGCGGCATATCCTCGTGCCCAACGATCTGCGAGTGGCCAGCCTGTACGACAGTTCCATGCTTGCCAGCATCACGCCGTCTGTTTCGGCGGTGCAGTACGATGCAGAGCAGCTGGGTAAGACCGCCTGCCGGATGCTGCTGGACCGGCTGGCCGGAAAAGAGATCGTCATGCGGCAGCTGGAAGGCCATCAGGTCATCCTGCGGGATTCTACCAAGTGGAGGGAACGCTCCCACAGCATCAAATAACGCGCTTTTTGTGCCTGCTCCTTTCCCGGAGCGGGCATTTTTGCTCTTTGCATGGCAAAGTTTGCGCTAAAGTTGCGCACTTTTGCCCATGTATCCTAATTTTACCGTCACTTTTTCCAGTTTCGACTCAACAATACCGTGAATTTCGTCCATTGACGTGAGCAAAAGAATGCGGTATCCTATGGGTACAGAAAAACAGCTGCTCGGATGTGCGCAACTTATAAGCGCAACAAAGAGCAGCCGAAGATTTCGGATTGAGAACGAAGGAGAACTGGATCATGAAAAAGCTGATTTCCCGCCGTAACTTCCTTGCAGCCATGGGCACTGTGGCTGCTGCCGGTGTGCTGACCGCCTGCGGCGGTTCTTCCAGCAGCACCGCTTCCTCTGCTGCCGCTTCCAGTACGGCTGCCTCTGCTGCGGAGAGCTGGGGCGATGTGAAGCTGACCATGTGGGGTGCCGAAGAGGATCAGACCATGCTGCGCGAGATGGCAGATGCCTTTATCGAGCAGAATGCGGACAAGGGCAACGTGACCATCGAGATCGGCGTACAGTCTGAGTCCAGCGCAAAGGATACCGTTCTGGCTGACCCGGAGTCTGCCGCAGACGTTTTTGCCTTTGCCGATGACCAGCTGAACGAGCTGGTGAATGCCGGTGCGCTGCAGGAAGTGCTGCTGAACCCGGATGACGTGAAGAGTCGCAACCTGCCCGGCTCTGTGGGCGCTGCCACCATGAACGACAAACTTTACGCCTACCCCATGACCGCCGACAATGGCTATTTCCTGTACTATGATGCAAGCGTTCTGAGCGCTGAGGATGTGCAGAGCGTGGACACCATGCTGGAAAAGGCTGCAGCTGCCGGCAAAAAGTTCATGATGAGCGTGAACGACGCATGGTACATTTACAGCTTCTACGCCGGTGCCGGTCTGGTGGCTACGCTGGCAGATGACGGTATCAACACCGTCTGCAACTGGAACGAGGCTCCCGGCGCAGACGTAACGCAGGCCATTCTGGACATTACCGCAAACCCCGGCTTCAAGTCCGGCGCGGATGCTGATATCGTTTCCGCCATCAAGGACGGCAGCTGCTGCGCCGCCATCTCCGGTACCTGGAACGCCAGCACCGCCGAGGAGGCTTGGGGCGAGGGCTACGCCGCCACCAAGCTGCCGACCTACACCCTGAACGGCGAGCAGGTCCAGATGGGCTCCTTCTCCGGCTACAAGCTGGTGGGCGTCAACCCCCACAGCGCCAACGTGGGCGTTGCCATGATGCTGGCCGACTTCATCACCAACGAGGACAACCAGAGCAAGCGCTTCAACGACCGCAAGCTGGGCCCCTCCAACATCAACGCCAATGCTTCCGAGGCTGTGCAGTCTGCACCCGCCATTGCCGCACTGGCTGAGCAGAGCTCCTACGCTACCCTGCAGCGGGTAGGCGCAAACTACTGGAGCTCCGCCGCAAGTCTGGGCGAGATCCTCGCCTCCGGCGACACGCAGGGCAAGACCACCCAGCAGCTGGTGGATGACGCTGTGGCCGGCATCACCGCACCTGTGGCACAGTAAGTTCCGGTTTTTCCCGGCGGGCACGCAGCAGAATGCAGTGTGCCCGCTTTTTATCGCAATACAAGAAATCGGCGTCAACCTAACATCCTGTTTGCTATAACCCCCTCTGCATACTAAGAAAGGAGTTGACTTCTGTGGCAGAAATGGTCCTTACACCACCCTTGCGGGCAGATGGCCGGGAGCCGAATTTCCTTCAGAAGTTCGGTCACGCATTTGTTCACGGAGATATTTTTACAAAGCTGTCCCTCTTTGTCTGGGGTCTGGGCTACATTGGCCACGGCCAGCTTATCAAGGCACTGCTGGTAACGCTGGTGCAGGGGCTGGGACTGTATTTTCTGGGCACCTCCGGCATTCCTGCGCTGAAAAAGTTCGGCACGCTGGGCACGGTGCAGATGGAGATGCAGTTCAACCCCCCTTACCTTAAAGAACGAGGTCAACAACTACGACAACTCGTTTGCCATCCTGCTGCTCAGCGTGATCGCACTGGTGGTCATTGTAACGCTGATCGCTGCTGCCATGCTGGTGGTGCAGAGCAATTACGCGTTACAGGCGCAGAAGGCCGCTGGCAAAAAGCCCAACAATTTCCGGCAGGATATCACCTTGTACCTGAACGAAAAGTTCTACGTTACCCTGCTCACCCTTCCGGTGCTGGGTGTGGTGGTCGTTACGACCATCAGGTCCCGCGTGTTCATTTTGATCGCTGTTGCCTTTACCAACTACGATCAGCAGCACATGCCTCCCGCCGCCCTGTTTACATGGGTGGGGCTGGCTAACTTTGCTTCTCTGTTTGGCGGGCAGTCGCTGAGCCTGACCTTCAGCTACGCCTTTGGCCGGGTGCTCAGCTGGACGCTGGTGTGGGCGTTCTTTGCCACCTTCACCAACTTCTTCGGCGGCGTATTTCTGGCCATGCTCATCAACAACAAAAAGACCAAGTGCCAAAAGCTCTGGCGCACATTGTTCATCATCACCATTGCGGTGCCGCAGTTCGTCACCCTGCTGCTGGTGCGCAACTTCTTCTCGGACGCCGGCATCTTCAACACCATGATGGCCAATGCAGGCGTGACCGATTTTTTAAAGGCCATCGGTCTGCTGGGGCAGAACATGAACCACATTCCCTTCCTGACCGACCAGCACTGGGCAAAGTTCATGATCATCCTCATCAACATCTGGGTGGGCGTGCCCTACCAGATGCTCATTGCCACCGGTGTGCTGATGAATATTCCCACCGATATGCTGGAGGCCTCCACCATCGACGGTGCATCGCCGTGGCAGAGCTTCATCCACATCAAGCTGCCCTATCTGTTCAGTGTGCAGGGGCCGGCGCTGGTAACGGACTTTGTGCGCAACGTCAACAACTTCAACGTCATCTACCTGCTCACGCAGGACGTTTATATCACCAAGGATCAGGCGCTGGCTTCCTCCAGTGCAAAAGAGGTGGATCTGCTGGTCACATGGCTGTTCCGCCTGACACAGGAGCAGTACAACTACAAGATGGCCGCTGTCATTGGCATTATGGTGTTCATCATCTGTGCCGTGTTCACGCTGGTATGCTTCCGGTTCCTCAATAAAAAGGAGGCGACGTTCTCTTGACACAGACAACTGTTTCTCCGGCACGCCGGGCAGAGACCGCAGCGCAGCTGCGCCGCGGGCGTATCCTCCGCACAGTCCACAGCATCCTGCGGCATCTGCTGCTGGCCCTGCTGGCAGCTATCTGGCTGGTACCCATTCTGTGGCTTCTGGTCACATCCTTCTCCACAGACCGGGGCATCAATGTGCGACAGTTCTTCCCGGCCAGTTACACACTGCGCAACTATGTCAACATTCTGTTCCACCCGGACTCTGTGGCGCAGTTCCCGCGCTGGTTTACCAACACCCTTGTGGTGGCCTGTTTCAACTGCGTTATCTCCACCTGCTTTGTGCTGATGGTAGCCTACGCGCTGAGCTGCTGCCGCTTCAAGGGGCGCAAGCTGATCCAGAACCTTTCTGTCAGCGTCAACCTGTTCCCCGGCGTGCTGGCAATGATCGCCGTCTATTTCGTCCTGAAATATCTGAATCTGACCAACTCCTATGCCGGTCTTATCATGGTCTATGCCGGTTCGTCCGGTCTGGGCTATCTGATCTGCAAGGGCTTCTTTGATACCATCCCCATCTCCCTGCGGGAAGCCGCCAAGCTGGACGGCGCATCCGACGCCCGTGTGTTCTTTCAGGTCGTTCTGCCCATGTCCAAGCCGATCCTGGTCTATACCATCATCAGCTCTTTCATGGTTCCATGGACCGATTTCGTGATGGCAAAAATGATCCTGAATTCGGGCGTCTCTGCCGACTGGACAGTGGCTATCGGTCTGTATAATATGCTGCAAAAGACCCTGATCAACAATTACTTTGCGCTCTTCTGTGCAGGCGGTGTGCTGGTGTCCATCCCCATCTCCATCCTGTTTGTCATCATGCAGAAGTTCTACGTCGAGGGCATCACCTCCGGCGCGGACAAGGGTTAACACGTTATTCTCTTTCTCCTTCACCATAAAAACAATCCCTACAGTCCTTTTTTGCGGCTGTGGGGATTGTTTTTTCTCAATGGCGGCAGGAAAGCAGTTTATTCATGGTGAACCTCATTTCTATATCAAACGGTGTCTGTTCGGATGTCCTAAACCCTGCCATAAAACCGGTGATTGATTTGTCCATTGGGCTTTGTTTTGCCCGTCTGCACATTTTTGCACACTTTTTGCACACCTGAATAGCTGGATAACGGTTGCAAAGCATTACACTGTATGCAAACAATGCGGTGTGTGCAAAGGCATGTTTTGCGATGATACGATAAAAATAACGATTCTTCGAACTTTTGAAATTTGACGAATGATGCACCTTGGATTCTTTTAATCAGAGGGCCAGGGATTCGAGTTCCCTCGAGCGCACCAAAAAGCCGCGAAGATTCGTTAGAGTCTTCGCGGCTTTTTCTTTCCTCGGATCATTGCACACCACCAGAGCTGACATTGAAAATGCAATCGTACACTGCTATAATAAAATTGTGATATTATCACCAAAAATTCAAGATGCAAAGCGTTTGCGATTGGAAAACATTCAGGAGGAACGCATGGTAACAGGAGCCATTAAAAATAAGGTAGACAAAATCTGGACGGACATCTGGGCAGGCGGCATCACCAATCCGCTGACCGTCATTGAACAGCTGACCTATCTCATGTTCATCCGGTCACTGGACGAGAAAGAGCTTGCCACCGAAGATTTTGAGAACATGGCGGGCGAGAAGATGGAGCACATCTTCCCGGCCAGCGAAGCAGGACAGTCTATGCGGTGGAGCCGCTTCAAGGACAAAGATTCCCGCGAAATTTTCCTGACCATGCAGCAGCGGGTGTTCCCTGCCATCAAAAAGATGAAGTATGGCCGTCTGCCGGATTTTGACGCAAACGGCGAGCTGGTGGAAATCGAGGACGACCCCACCCGCCCGGACGAGGGCAACACGGCCTTTGCGCGGTACATGGACGATGCCATGTTCCTGATCCCCACGCCGCAGGTGTTGCAGAAGATCATCACAGGGCTGGAAGATTTATACACCCACGACATCGCCGACCTTGATATGCAGGGCGACCTGTACGAGTATATGCTGGGCAAGCTGGCAACAGCAGGTCAGAACGGCCAGTTCCGCACACCCAAACAGATCCGCGACATGATGGTGGAGCTGGTGCAGCCCACGCCGGACGACTTCATCTGCGACCCCGCCTGCGGCACGGCGGGCTTTCTGGTGTCCAGTGCACAGTACCTCCGCGCCCACTACGAGGACAGCATGACCCCGGAGCAGTGGCAGCATTTTGCCGGCCCGATGTTCACCGGCTTTGATATGGACCGCACCATGCTGCGCATTTCGGCCATGAACCTGATGCTCCACTCCATCACGAACCCGGAAATCGACTACAAGGACAGCGTGTCGAAGCAAAACTCCATTTGCAGCAACGTTACACCGTTTTGCCTTGCAAACCCGCCGTTCAAGGGTACTGTGGATGCCGAGAGCATCAACGATGACCTGAAGGCTGTCACCAACACCAAAAAGACGGAGCTTCTGTTCCTTGCGCTCTTCCTGCGGATGCTCAAAACCGGCGGACGCTGCGCCTGCATTGTGCCGGACGGCGTGCTGTTCGGTTCCAGCAAGGCGCACCAGGAGCGTCCGAAAAGAACTCATTGAAAACCACCAGCTGCGGGCGGTCATTTCCATGCCCTCCGGCGTGTTCAAGCCCTACGCAGGCGTGTCCACAGCGGTGCTGGTGTTTACCAAGACCGGCGCGGGCGGCACCGACAGGGTGTGGTTCTACGATATGAAAGCCGACGGCTTCTCGCTGGACGACAAGCGCACCGAGGTGAAGGAAAACGACATCCCGGACATCATCGCCCGGTTCCATAACCTCGACGCCGAAACTGACCGCAAGTGCACCGAGCAGAGCTTCTTTGTGCCCAAAGCGGAGATTGCTGCCAACGGGTATGATCTGTCCATCAATAAGTACAAAGAGACCGAGTATGTGCCGGTGGAGTATCCCTCGACCACGGAAATTCTGGCTGACCTGCATGAGCTGGAAATGGAGATCACCAAGGGTCTGGCAGAGTTGGAGGAGATGGTGTGATGGCGAAGTTGGGAGAGGTTTGTACTATTGTATCTGGTTCGACACCAAAAACATCTGTTACGTCCTACTGGGATGGCAACATCAAATGGATAACACCTGCTGAATTGAACGAAGATACTTTTTACATTATGGATTCAGTTCGGCACATTACTGAAGAGGGAAAAGAAAAAACCGGATTGTCTTATCTGCCGACAGGAACAGTCATTTTATCTTCTCGCGCGCCGATTGGCAAAACCGCAATTGCCGGTTGTGAAATGTGTTGCAATCAGGGATTCAAGAACCTTATTTGCTCAGATGCGATTTATAATGAGTACCTCTATTTTTTCTTAAAATCAAAAACAGACTATCTCAATTCATTGGGACGTGGCGCAACTTTTAAAGAAATTTCTAAATCCATCGTTGAAAATATTGAAATCCCGTTACTGAAGTAAACCAGCAGAAAGAAATTGCAGAAAAAATTCAAGATGTTAGAGCAGTTGATTTCTCTCCGTAAGCAGCAGCTTGCCAAACTGGACGAGTTGGTAAAGGCACGATTTGTGGAGATGTTTGAGAATGTAACAGAAGAGAATGCCCTTGAGAATTTGTGCCATTTTATTGATTATAGAGGTAAAACGCCCGAAAAATCGGACAGCGGACTTCCCTTTATCACCGCCAAAAAATATCAGAATGCATTATATGTCCTTCGACACACAGGAATTTATATCAAAGGAAAACTATGATAAGGTTATGACTAGGGGAATACCAAAAGTTGGGGATGTTGTTTTCACTACCGAAGCACCGCTAGGCAATGTATGTAGAATCCCACAATTTGATACTGACTTTTATATTGGACAGCGCATTATTACAATGCAAACAAAGCTCCTTAATCCCGTATATCTTGAATATGCACTTTCGTCCGATGATTTCAAAAGAAAACTTGTAGGTAAATCTTCAGGTAGTACAGTGACGGGTATTCGTAGTAAACTGCTAGGAAAATTGACGATTCCGGTACCATCAAAGGGATTACAAAACCAGTTTGCCGCCTTTGTAGAGCGTGTAGACCAGCAGAAGCAGACCGTACAACAGAGCCTTGAGAAGCTGGAACTGATGAAAAAGGCACTGATGCAGGAATATTTTGGGTAAAATGGTGTGCAAAAGCTGATTTTTAGCGGTATAATGAAAGAAAAAGATGTGAGGTGATCCGTATGGCATTTCCAAAACAGATAAAAGACATCGTTTATAAATTGCTTCAAGAACCGACATTAGATAATTTCAGAGAGTTTTTACAAAATCAAACAGGTGAACATAATGCAATCGACTTTAAGAGAGAATGGATTTGTAAAGACAAGCTAGCAAAGCTTATGCTCGCGCTTGCCAATTACGGCGGTGGCGTTGTGGTTTTTGGAGTGCAAGAAAATGACGACAAGACCTTTTCTTGTGAAGGATTGCAATCTTTACACGCAAAAGAACAAGTCGAAGCCGAGGTAAAGGCATATATCTCAACCAATCTTAAATATGAGATATATGATTTTAATTATCAATCCTCTGAATATGAGGCGCTTAACGGAAAAAATTTCCAGATGTTAGTTGTGGAAGACACCCCAGAATTCTTGCCGTTTATTTCTAAAAAAGAAGGAGTAGCCATAAAGAATGCTTCTATTTACATCAGAAGAGGAACTTCCGATGAACTAGTTGATGAACAAGAACTGAGTGGTATTCTTAAGCGGAGAAATCAACATATGTTTCCTGCAACGGGTGAGCCACTTAAGTTGCAGGAGCACCTCAATCAACTAAATACACTCTATAAAAATATAAAACCGACAATAACAACATATAAGGCTCCATCTGGAATCGGAGAAGCTGTTCGTGGCCTTGCAGAGATTATATCCGTAATTGTTCCTCAACGAGAGGAAAAAGTTAATCCTCTTTACCCGGATGAGACATACGAAGAATTTATTGCAAATATGATTGAAAAGAAAAAACAAAAAATCGAAAGAGTTCTTGATTTGAGATGAATATGAATATAATTTTATTGGAGTATTGAAGTGGAAACAAAAGAAGTATGCTTTAACTGGGCATTATTTTGGCAAGCGGCTAGCGCAATAGCAACAACGGCGGCGGTAGTTGTTGCATTGTGGCAAACAAGATATAGCAATAAAAAAGACTTAAAATAAAATTTCGAGATAATGTGATTTTGACAAACAAGGCTTCAAAAGAATCATATGTGGAACTTGAGATTTCCAATGTTGGAAATCGTAAAATTATAATAAATCGATATGGGATGAGTTTTAACGAGGGCTTTTTTGTGGTTTCGTTTCCGGATGAAACAGAAATGATAAACACGAGGAGACCGGTGGTTTTGGACATAGAAGAATCTAAAATCATAACATGGAAAAAAGAAGAATTTATTCAGGTACTAAAAGACCAGTGTAAAACGTCAGGTGATTCAAAAATTACGCTTTTTGTTCAAGATACAGCAGGAAATTTTTACACAACAAGAACTCCGAAAAAACGAATGCAATATTTGAATGAGAATTATTCTAAATAGAAAGGAACCCTCCCATGTCCAACTTCTCCTATCTCTCCACCCGACCCGCATACTCCCTCTTTGCTAATTCTGCCATCGAGGCCGAGAAAGTGTTCTCCACCTCCCCGGCGATGTGCGCGGTGGGGTGCCGGAAGGCGTTGGAGCTGGCGGTGAAGTGGGTGTATGCGGCAGACAAGACCATCACAATGCCCTACAAGGACAACCTGCAATCCCTGCTGCACGAGCCGAGTTTCCGGTTCGCGGTGGACCGGGATGTGTGGAGCGTGCTGCCCAGCATCGTGAAGGCGGGCAATCTGGCGGTACATACGGGGCATAGTGTGTCAGCAGCGGATGCAGTGTTCAGCCTGCGGGGGCTGTTCGATTTCATCCAGTGGGTGGATTACTGCTACGGCACGGACTATGTGGAGCGCTCCTTTGATGAAACAGCCATCCCCGGCGAAAAGGTAGCGCTGGACGAAAAGAAGATCCGGGAGCAGGAAAGCCTGCTGTCCCAGAAAGATGCCGAGTTGGAAGCCCTGCGCAAGCAGGTGGAGAGCCTTTCGACGGCGTACACGGCCAGCAAACAGCAGAACCAGCAGAGCCGCAGTTTCACCGCCGCCGACCTAACCGAAGCCGAGACGCGGCGGAAGATCATCGACATCGACCTCAAGGCCATGGGCTGGAAATTCACCGGGCCGGACGCCGATGTGCGCACCGAGTACGAAGTGGACAACATGAACGGCGTGCTGGGGCAGAAGGGCTATGCAGACTATCTGCTGATGGGCAAGGACGGCTTGCCGCTGGCGGTCATTGAAGCCAAGCGCAGCACCAAAGACCCCAACATCGGGCGCAAGCAGGCTCAGCTTTATGCAGACTGTCTGGAGCAGAAGTTTGGCCGCCGTCCGATGCTGTTTACCACCAACGGCTACACCACCTATTTCTGGGATGAGCAGAGCGGCCCGCAGCGTGCCGTGAGCGGGGTGTTCTGCAAGGACGATTTACAGAAACTGATGAACCGCCGCACCGAGAAAAAGCCGCTGGACACCATTGCAATCGACGACAAAATCACCGACCGCTACTATCAGAAAAACGACCATCCGGGCTGTCTGCGCCCACATCGCGCAGGGCTTCCGGCGCAATCTGCTGGTCATGGCTACTGGCACGGGCAAAACCCGCACCGCATCCAGTCTGACCGATGTGCTGAGCCGCGGCGGCCATGTAACCAACGTGCTCTTTCTGGCAGACCGCACCGCGCTGGTCAAGCAGGCAAAGGACGACTTCAAGAAGTATCTGCCCGACCAGTCGCTGTGCAACCTATGCTCCTCTAAGGACGATAAGGCTACGCGCATCGTGTTTTCCACCTATCCCACCATGCTCAACGCCATCGACAACGCCAAGACCAAGGACGGCGTGCCGCTGTTTTCGCCTGCCCACTTTGACCTTATCATCGTGGACGAGAGCCACCGCAGCATTTTCAAGAAATACCGCGCCATTTTTGATTATTTTGATGCGATTCTGGTGGGCTTGACCGCCACCCCGAAAACCGATGTAGACCGCAACACCTACGACTTTTTCGAGATGGAACACGGCATCCCCACCTACGCCTACGATTACGATACGGCGGTCTACACCGACCATGTGCTGGTGCCTTACTACAACTACGAGGTCAAGACGAAATTCACGGAAGAGGGCATCCACTACGACCAGCTTTCACCGGAGGATAAGGCCCGCTACGAGGACGATTTTGCCGAGGACGACACCCTGCCCACCTTTATCCCATCCGAAAAGCTGAATAAGTTCATCTTCAACGCCAACACCGTGGACACGGTGCTGCAAGATCTGATGGAACGGGGCATCCAGACGGCAGGCGGCGACCGCATCGGCAAAACCATCATCTTTGCCCAGAACAAGCGCCACGCGGAGTTTATCCGGGAACGCTTTGGCAAGCTCTACCCGCAGCTGGAGACCCAGTACCCGGGATTCATCCAGCGGGTGGTCTGCGACGACGCCTATGCGCAGTCCATCATTGACAACTTCAAGCAGCCGGACAAGCCGCCGTTTATTGCGGTCTCGGTGGATATGATGGACACGGGCATCGATGTACCGGAGTGCGTGAATCTGGTGTTTTTCAAAAAAATGCGCAGCAAAACGAAGTTCTGGCAGATGATCGGCCGTGGTACAAGGCTCTGCCCATCCCTTGCCTGCGTGGATGCCATCGACGGCGAATATACGGGCAAACGGCGGTTTCTGATTTTTGACTACTGCGGCAACTTTGAGTTTTTCCGTCAGAAACCCAACGGCTACGAGAGCGCGGACACCAAGAGTCTGTCCGAGAGCATTTTCTGCAAGCAGGTGCGGATCGCCGCCGCGCTGCAGGATGGTGCATACACGGATGAAAAACACCAGTGCTGGCGCAATATCCTTACCGAAACTTGTCGGGCTGAGGTGGGCGCGCTGAATCCGGAGCTGGTATCCGTGCGGCTGCACCGACAGGCCGTGGAACACTATCAAAAGCCGGAAGCCTTTGTCAGCCTGACCGAAACGGACAAGGGTACTCTGATGAAAGAGGTGGCACCTCTCATCTCGCTGGACGATAAGGACGAGGCCGCCAAGCGGTTCGATAACTTTGTGTATGGCTTGCTGCTCTGTGAACTGGAAGGTCTGCCGGGGCTGGGCCGCGCCCAGAAACAGCTGCGCAATACAGCGGCAATGCTGGAAGGGAAGGCTACCATCCCGCAGGTTCAGGCAAAGCTGCCCCTCATCCGGGAGGTGCAGACGGACGAATTTCTGGCCTCCCACGATTTGCTCCGCTTTGAGGAAATGCGGCAGGAGCTGCGGGAGCTCATCAAGTTTCTGGTGGACGGTGTAGAGGGGCAAAAGCCTGTCTACACGGCCCTTGCCGACCCGGTACTGGAACAGACCGAGGGCAAAACGCTGGATTCCGGCTACGATTTCGGCGAGTACCGGGAACGTGTGAACCGCTACATCATGGAGCACCGCAGCGATACGCTGGCCATCCACAAGCTGACCCAGAATATTCCGCTTTCCCGGGGCGACTACACCGAGCTGGAACATATCTTCACCTGTGAACTGGGCAGCAAAGAAGATTATGCCCGGGAGTTTCGGGATACACCCTTTGGTCTGCTGGTGCGTAAAGTGGCAAAGCTGGACCACGATGCTGCCATGCAGGCATTTTCAAAATTTATCAATGACGAATCGCTGAATGCAAAGCAGATCGCGTTCGTGCAGAAGGTCATTCATTACATCGAGCAGAACGGTTATGTGGAAAGCAAGGCCGTCCTGATGAAACCACCCTTTGACCAGCCCATCCTGTTCACCCGTCTGTTTGACGGCAAAACGGGCGGAGAACTGATGGAAACCATTGATGCCGTCCGGGAAAATGCTGTCCACGTAACAGCATGATCCGGCACTGGATGCACAAACCGCACGGTCGGAAAACACGATAATTCGCTATAAAATGGCGATATAGCGCAACCTCTATAAATTGAGATATGTGCCCTGTCTGCTCTTTTAATCAGAGGGCCAGGGATTCGAGTTCCCTCGAGCGCACCAAAAGGACGACAAATCGCTGAAACGAACGGTTTGTCGTCTTTTTTGTTTTATACGGGCTTTTTGGGCTTGTACCTGTGATTTTTTCAAAAAATTCAGAGGTCAGAGGCACAAAAATGAAGAAGATCCAGAAGAATTATGAGCTGAACGCAGGCGAGAGCTTCCGTCTTGACAAGAACGGTCTCCACGGCGTCACGGCGCAGGGCCGCTTCAAGATGAGCCTGCTGCTGGTGCTGGAGTAAAAACATCTGTAGAACGCAGAAGACCGACGGCTTTCCGGGATGGAGGGCGGTCGGTCTTTTTGTTCAAAACAGGAAAATACTGGAACGGAAAAGGGCGCAATATCCCTTATAAATGGCGTTTCAAAAGCAGAAATTTGGCTCAACGTCCAAAATTAAGGTTTGGATGCTTGACAAAGCGGAGATAGGATAGTACACTCAAAAAGAAAATTGATGCATAGCATCCTCAAGGTGAAAAAGATTCACAGAAGAACGGGCGTCTCCGAACTGAAAACGGAAGGAGGCTAGGGACATGACGCTGTTTTCTTACGAAATTTTCGATGCAGTCGCGCGTCAGGGCAGCTTTAACAAAGCGGCTCAGCAGCTGCATCTGACCCCCTCCTGCCATCAGCCATGCCATCGCGGTGATGGAGGCTGAGCTTGGCTTTACCTTATTCAACCGCGGCAAAAACGGCGTGACCATGACCAGCTATGGCGCTTCGCTCTACCCGTCCATCCGGGCGGTGCTCAACAGCGACGAGGCCCTGCAGCAGAGCATCGCCCGCCTCAACGGCCTGGAAAAGGGCAAGGTGAAACTGGGGGCATTCAACTCGGTCTGCGCCGGCCTGCTGCCCCAGATCCTCAAGAGCTTCATGGCAAGCTACCCCCAGATCGAAGTCGAGGTCTATCAGGGTACTTACGACGACGTGAAGGAGTGGCTGCGCACCGGTCAGGTGGATCTGGCCTTCCTGTCCGCCAGCTGCCGCGAAGAGTTCAACCTGACCGAGCTGTTCCGTGAGCCGCTGCTCTGCATCGTGCCGCAGGACTGGCCCCGAACCGCCAAACGGCATTATGACGCCGGAGCTGATGAACGGCCAGAGCTTTGTCGTCCAGTGCGACGCCACCGACGCCGAGATGCGCCAGTTCCTCAAGAAATACTCCATCTCCACCGAGCGCCGCTGCCACGTCATCGACGACCAGTCCAACATCGCCATGGTGGAGGCGGGCCTTGGCATCTCCATCATGCCCCGGATGCTGCTGCGCAGCTGCACGGCGGCGGTCAAGATCTACCCCATCGAGCCGGAAGAGTACCGGGTGGTGGGTCTGGCTGTCCAGCGCCCCACGGCGATGGCTCCGGCGGTCGAGCAGATGTTCCACCACATCGTGGACTTCTGCCGCCAGATGGACCCGCAGCTTCTCTGAGAATACGAAAATGACCGGGCCGCAGCGATGCGGCCCGGTTTTTATATCCCCGATCGGCAGAGTTGATGATTGAATCCGCTGGAAAAATACGGTATACTATAGCAAATCACCTATACGATAGAAATGTCAGAGGTTTATGAAAGCAGCAAGGGGGAAAGACCATGAAACGACGTGATTTCTGTAAAGCGCTGGTTTGCAGTGCAGCTCTTGCGCCCGGGCTGGCACTGCCCCGGGCTGAGGCAGCGGCAAAAAGCCAGACGGTGGGCCGGGCAGTCCCGGCAGGCAATTATACAATGTCCTTCCGCAGCGAGCTGAGCCAGATGGACATCGAGCACGAATATTACTACAGCGACAGTTTTTTTGCGCACAGCTCCATCCAGTACGACCACCAGCTGGCGCTGGCGACGCTGGGCATGGTGACGGCTGCTTTCAATACATGGGCCAGCGATGCGAAATACTGGGCCAACGGGGATGTGGGCCGCGAGAACAGCCTCGACGCAGCCTATACCAAGCTGGGCTTCGGCGGCGTAAAATACCGCTATTATGATGTCGATGTGGGCAAGGCGGGCGACTTCGTGGGCTGGTCCACGGCCCGCAAGACCATCACCCTGAACGGGAAGCGCACCACCATCGTAGCGCTCATCCTGCGCGGCGGCGGCTACGGCGGTGAGTGGGTGAGCAATCTGCACACCGGCGCGGGCCACGCCCACAGCGGCTTCATCATCCCGGTGCATGAGGTGTTTGCCGATTTGAAGAACTATCTGGCGGCAGCTCAGCAAAAGGGAGAGCTGGGCGTCGTCAAGCTCTGGATGGGCGGCTACAGCCGCGGTGCGGTGGTGGCGAATCTTCTGGCCGCCCGGGTCAACAGGGAGCTGTCCGGACTGGAACGGGAGAATGTTTTCGTCTACACCTTTGCGACGCCGGTGGCCCTCGGCCCGCAGGACTACCCCGACTTGCAGCAGGACTACGACAACAACCACAACGCCGACGGCAGCCTGAAAGAGAGCTGGGGCGAGAGCAACATCTTCAACATCATCTCCAGCGGCGACATCGTGCCGCATCTTCTGCCCGAGGAGTGGGGCTTCCACCGGAACGGCAACGACCGCTTCCTTCCCTCCACCCGGAACGAGGAAGAGCTGGAAGACCTGAACGAGATGGGCAAGAATGATTTCGGCCCGACGCCGCTGGACTTCAGCTGGCTGGCCACCGACAAAGAGACGGACGAAGTCATGCTCCGGATGGAGGAGTACTTCATCTCCCGCGAGAACTACCATGAGAAGTACGAAGCCGCCCTGATGGACATGATACAGTGCGCCTTCATCCGCTCGGAGAAGGAAGTCACGCAGAACAAAGTTCTGGACGATGGCGAGGTCATCCAGCGGCTGCGCACCCTCACCCATCTGAAGAATATGGATTACTGGAAGATCTCCCGTGCCGTCTGGGCGGCATCCACCATGAGCCGTGCCGTGCTCAAGCGGGTCGATGCGGAGAATATCCCCATCCGTGCGCAGCAGATCGTCGTGCCGATCCTGGCGGTGGGCCTCTGCTATGGCCTCGAGAGCGAGGCTGTGAGCCTCATTGCAAAGTACATCCTGATGTTCGTGTCGATGAGGAGCGCGCCCGACGACGCCATCCGGGCGGCGTTCTGCCACCACTGCGAGAATTACATTGCTCTGATGGAATATTACCCCCCCTCCGAGCACTGCATGGAAGCCGCCACCCGCACCTGAAAACCGAAAATTCAGAGACAGCAGACCGCTGCCGGAGTCGAAAGACCCCGGCGGCGGTTTTTTATGCGTAAAATTTTTTGCGCTGGCACGCAATGACATCCTTCGTGTCCGGTAAACGGTATCCTGATAACGCAAAGGGCGGCATCCCCGCCGGGAGCGAGAGTGAAGGAGGGCTGTTGTATGCGGAATCGACTGGAACGGAGGCGGCTGACACTGCGCGCCGCAGCACTGTGCATCGTGCTGGTGCTGCTGTGCGGCTGTCTGCTGCCCGCATTTGCCGAAGGGCCGGAGCGGACGGACAGCGTGCCGGACCAGACATGGGACGAGGAAATAGAGGACGAGCCTGCCGGGGACGAAGAAGAGGACATCCGGACAGACGAGCCGGTGCTTCTGCCCGCGGAAGGCGGCATCCCCGTCGTGGTGGACGGGCTGGATGACATCGGGCTGCCCGACGAGACACCGACGCCGGACAGCGGGGCTGTCAAAGCGGACGAGCATTTTGAGAGGACCTACCTCTTCTGGCTCAGCGAGTCGGACGAGGCCGACGGCGGCCTGCCCTACGCGGAACAGACCGTGGGCAGCGGCGAAGAGCTTCTGATGCCCGAAGAGCCGGAGGTGGAGGGAAAGAGCTTCCGCTTCTGGTACAGCCGGGACGACGAAGGGACGGCGATCCGCTTTGTGCCGGATGAAGGATCGCTCTGGCCGGAAGCGGACAGCGAGTGCAGCTTCTACGCCTGTTTCACCGACGATGAGGCCCAGCAGGAGGAGTCTGTTTCAGACGAGGAGGAAGACATCGCCGTTTTGCCGGAGCTGTGGGAAGAACGGCCCGTTACCGAGGATGAAACGCCTCTGGATGAGGCGGAGCAGCCCGAAAAAGACAGATTCTCTGAGGAAGATGCCGACTTGGCCGACGACAGCGTAGACGAGGACAGAAACGCCCTTCCTGCGGACGAACTTGATGAGGATGCACCGGGCTGGGGGGATCAGACTCAGGAGGAATCGGCGGCGGTCTTCCTGCTCAAGACCCCCACCAGCCTGCCCGGCAGCAATGACCCCAGCCAGTGGGCGCCGGACAACAGCGAGTGCAAGTGGGTCGGTAAGGTGAAGACCTACGGCGCGGCATGGGAAGATAACGGCAAGAACATCCTGACAGATGTGTCAGACTATGTTGTATCGTGGCCGGGCGGCGCGACTGGCGACGCATGGTCGCTGAAACCGGGCGATGATTACTGGGACGAGGTCGTCGATGAGATATGGGACGAGTATAAGGACACCATCGAGAAGCAGACCGGCATTACGGGGCTGACGCAGGACGATCTGGAGAGCATCGTGGTGACACCGTACAAGATCTCGCGCAACAACGGGACAAAACCGGATAAGCACATCGACTGCATCATCAGCGTCAAAAGCAGGAAAAACTTCACGGCCCGGTTCAACGTCCGCGCCCCGGGCGAGGACGACTACAGCATCCGGGAAAGCCGCGAGTACCAGAGCGGCGAGCGGGTGGAAGAGACGACGGCGGACATCGAAAAAGAGATCGACATCGGCGGTGCGCGCTACGTCTTTGACGGCTGGTACAAAGAGCTCCCCGGTTCGGTGACGGATGAACCGGACCCGAAGGAAAAGGTATCGCAGGACGAGTGGGAAGAGGGCTATGAGCCCACCGACCAAGAGCTGAAAAACGGCGTCGTCAATTTCTATGCTCACTACGTTCTGGCCGATATAGACCCGGACACCGGCGTGGAGACAGACTTCTTCGGGCTGCCGCTGATGCTGTGTGCCGGTGCGGCCGTTCTGGGCTGCAAAAACAGAAAGAAGGAGGAAGATAAGTGAAGGAACCAAACGAGGCGCTTGCCCCGGAGGCCCCGCCCGGGACGCCGGAAGCGAACCTGTCTGGACCGGCGAAGCCGGAAAAAAGCCCCCTGCTGCGGGAAGTGCGCAGTCTGGCGGTGCGGCTGGCGGTGTTCGCCGCCCTGCTCTGGGTGCTTCTGACGAAGGTGTATCTGGTGACGCAGGCGTCCGGCAGCGAGATGTTCCCCGCCGTGAAGGACGGCGACCTCGTGCTGGGCATCCGGCTGGAAAAAGACTATGCCAAGAATGATGTCGTGGTATATGAGCGCTCGGGAAGGCTGCGGGTGGGCCGCGTGCTGGCCCGGGGCGGGGACATCGTGACCCTGAGCGAGAACGGCGTTGTGGAGGTCAACGGCTCGGCGCAGGGCGGCGGCATCCTCTACCCCACCTACCCCAAATCTCTGCTCAGCTACCCCTACGCTGTGCCGGAGGACAGCGTCTTCATTCTGGGCGACTGCCGCACACAGGCCGAGGACAGCCGTGACTTCGGCCCGGTGCAGTGCAGTGCGGTCAAGGCAAAAGTCATCACCCTCATCCGGCGGCGGGGGCTCTGAGCCGCCAAAAACCATACAGGACAAGATAGGAGGAACTTCAGGATGAAACAGAACAAGGCAGAAAAGCTTCTCGCAGGGGTGCTTTCCATCTCTCTGGCCATGGGCGTCAGCGTCATGCCCGCCTTTGCGGCACAGGTGCAAGGCCCTCCGTATGAGGATATGTCCCGGGTGTATCTCACCAAAAACTATGAGCTGGCCAACACGGGTACGATCTCCCCGGAAGAGACCTTTACGTTTGCGATCGAGCCGGGTACCGTGACCGACGCATCGGAGGGCATTAAAGCTGGAGACTATATGCCGTCTGTCGGCGACGTGACCTACGCACAGGGCGAAGCCGGCAGCGCGAGTAAGACCAAGAAAATCGAGATCCAGCTGCCCGAGTACGACAGCGTGGGCGTCTACACCTACATCATCCATGAGGCGGCGGGCAACAGCGCAGGCGTGACCTACTACGGCGACGCCATCCTGCTGCGGGTGACGGTCATCGAGCAGGACGGCAAGCTCCGAATTGCCGCTGTCCACACCGAGGACCCGGAGTCCACCGGCGAGGGCAAGAAGGACGACTTCGACAACCGCTACTCTGCCGGTAAGCTGGAAGTCCACAAGGACGTCGAGGGCATCATGGGCAATAAGGACAAATACTTCGAGTTCAGGGTGCAGCTGACCGGCGAGGAGGGCAAGACCTATCAGGACAGCTACGCCATCACCGGCGGCAGCTATGACGCGAACCCCGACTCGATCAAGATCAGGCCCGGCGAGACGACGGAAGCGACCTTCTATCTGAAAGACGACGATACCATCCACATCGAAAACCTGCCCTACGGCGTCGAGTACAAGGTGTCTGAGACACCGGTCGCAGACTATGTGACGACGGAGACTGGCACCGAGGGCGAAGTGGATGCGGCGGTCGAGCAGGCGAACTTCACCAACACCAAGGGCGGCACCGTCGATGCCGGTGTGGTGCTGGACAGCGCACCCTATCTCTTCACCCTGACGGGTGCTGCAGGCGTCGGGCTGCTGCTGACCCTGCGCCGCCGCCATCAGAAGTAAGCGCGGAGGAAATAAGGAAAGGGAGGTGAGGAACATCCGGTGGCAGAAGATGGCCCTGCGGGCGGCGAACGGCCTGCTGGACGGGGTGACGGCTCTGCTGGTGCTGCTGGCGGTGGTCTGGTCGGGCTATGCGCTGTGGGACAACAGCCGGGTGTACGCCGCTGCCGACAATGTGCAGGCCGGGCTGTTGGCCTTCAAGCCCCAGCCGCAGGAGGACAACAGCCTCTCCTTCGGCCAGCTGCGGGACATCAACCCCGATGTCTGCGGGTGGCTGACGCTGGACGGCACGGCCATCGACTACCCGGTGGTGCAGGGCGAGAGCAATTTCACCTATCTGAACACCGACGTCTACGGCAGCTTTGCGCTGGCGGGCAGCATCTTTCTGGATGTTGACTGCGACGCGGACTTCAGCGGGCGGTATTCCCTGCTCTACGGCCACCATATGGAGAACGGGCGGATGTTTGGCGACCTCGACAAATACAAGGACGGCGCATTCTTCCGCCAGAACACCACCGGCACCCTGACGCTGCCCGGCGGGAGCTATCGGCTGGAAGTGCTGGCCTGCCTTGTGGTGCCTGCGTCGGAACAGGCCATCTTTGCCCCGGGCAAGTGGCAGGCAGACGCAGGCGGGCTGCTCCCCTTTGTGGAGGAGAATGCCCTTCAGATGGATGCACAGGCCCTCCGTGCGCTGGAAGAGGAGCCGGAAGGAGCGCAGTTCCTGGCGATGGCTACCTGCTCGGGGGAGTACACCGACGCGCGGACGGTGGTGCTGGCCCGGATGGAACCAATGTCAGACCTGCAAAACGGAAAGGAGGAGAGCTTATCATGAGAAGGCTCCCGAAAATGGCAGCGGCCCTGCTGGCAGCAGCGCTTGCGGTAAGCGCTGCCCTGCCTGCTCTGGCCGCAGACCAGCGGGCGGAGCTGGAACTGGAGGCGTCCGTCCGCTGCACCGGAGAAGCAGCTGACGAGACGCTGACGGTGCGGCTGACCGCGTTGGACGGCGCGCCGATGCCGGAAGGCTGTGACGACGAGGCTGAGCTGGATTTTCCGGCCCGGGACTGCCGCGACGCCGACGACAAGACCCTGACGAAGTACTTTTGATGCCATCGTCTACACCGCGCCCGGCATATACGAGTATACGGTCACTCAGGACGGCGGGCGGACGGAAACGGGCCGACTACGACGACACCGTCTTTACCTGAAAGTCATGGTGGCGTGGGACACCGACGGTGAGCTGAAAGGACACGTGTCCGTCCGGCGGGACGGGGACGACGGGGCAAAGACGGAACTGCTCTTCAAGAACAGCTACCGCAGCACCGACCCACTTCCCCCGCCGGTGACGCCGCCCTATGTGCCGGATAAGCCGACGCCGACCCCGAAGCCGGTGGAGCAGCCGGGCGAGATCACAGTCATCCGCCCGCCGACACCCTCGGCAGAGATGCCGGATGAAGTCATCCCGGCTGCGGAGCCGGAACCGGTGGGGACCCTCATCCAGACCGGCCAGCTGCTCTGGCCCGTGCCGGTGCTGGCAGGCGGGGGCATCGCCCTTGTGGCGGTGGGCCTCTGGCTGAGCTGGAAGCGCAGACACGATGCGTAGGCTGGTGATGGAGCGGCTCTGCCTGCTGCTGGGCAGTGCTCTGGTGCTGGCAGCGGTCTGTCTCTACGTCTACGACCGGCTCGAGGATGCAAGGGCAGGCGCTCAGGCCGCTTCGGCGGTGAGCCAGCTGCGCCAGAGCCAGAGCATCGCGGCAGTGTCGGAGACAGAACGGCCCGCAGACAGCGCGGAAAGCCTGCCCACGGAAGATGCAGAGTCCGGGCCGGAACCGGTTTCGGAAACCCCGGCGTCAAGCGTCGAGCGGGAGTATCTGGGGGTGGCTGACCATCCCCGCCTCTGGGCTTGGAACTGCCGGTGCAGACCGAGTGGAGCAAGGCGAACCTCAAGGTCTCGCCCTGCCGTCAATGCGGCAGTGCGGCGGGCGGAGACCTTGTCATCGCGGCCCACAACTACAAGTCCCATTTCGGGCGGCTGAGCAGCCTTTCGGAAGGCGACGAGGTGCGTTTCACTTCACAGGACGGCGCTGAGGCAGTGTACACTGTGGAGCGGACTGCGCAGGTCTCGCCCGAAGAACCCGAAGCCCTGCGGGAGGGCGGCTGTCCCCTCGTGCTCTACACCTGCACCCCCGGTGGAAAAGCGAGGGTAGTGGTGTACTGCCGGAAAAAATAAGCAAAAAAAGGCGGGTCGCAGTCCGTTGGGACTGTGACCCGCCTTTTTTATGAGGAAACTTCCTCGGTATCGGTCATGATGAACCAGAACACGGTGCCTTTGCCCACAGTGCTGTGGACGCCGAAGCGGAAACCGTGCTGCTGGAAAATGGCTTTGGTGATGGAGAGGCCGAGGCCGGTCCCCTGCTTGCCCGCGTCGGAGCGGGAGCGGTAGTAGCGGTCGAAGATATAGGGCAGGTCCTCGGCGGAGATGCCGGGGCCGTGGTCTTCCACCTCCACCCGGACGCCCTCGGGGCAGCGGAGCGCCCGCAGCACGAAGATGCCGTCTTCGCCGATGTGGTGCATGGCGTTGCCCAAAAGGTTATGCAGAGCGCGCTGCATCATGTCGGGGTCGGCGCAGACCGGCAGTTCTTCGTCAGGGATCTCCAGCTTGAGCTGCCAGCCGTTCTGGGCGCAGACGGCGTCGTAACGCTCGCTGACTTCATCGCAGAGCTGGCCCATGTCGAAGTGGACCTTCTCGCACTTGAGTGCGCCGCTTGTGACCTTGCTCAGCTCCATGACGCTGGAAACAAGGGCCGTCAGGCGGTCGGTCTCGTCCACGATGATGTTCATCTGCTCGTCGCGGTGCTTCTTGTTGTCGCCGGTCAGATCGCGCACCGTCTCGGCATAGCCCTTGATGAGGGTGAGCGGGGTGCGCAGGTCGTGGGAGACGTTGGCCAGCAGGTCGCGCTGCATCTGGGAGGCGTGCTGGACTTCTTTTGCCATGTGGTTGAACTCCTGGGCCAGGTCGCCCAGCTCGTCGTTCCGCACCGAGTCCACATGGACGGCGTAGTTGCCCTGTGCCACCTGCCGCGCAGCCCCGGAGAGAGCCCGCAGAGGCTTTGTGAACCACTCGCTGAACAACCATGCCGCCGACATCGAGAAGGCGAAAATGAGGGCCGCAGCCAGCGGCAGGACGGTGCTGAGCACCTTGCCGGCCTCGGCCACATGCATCAGGCTGGTGGTGACAAGGACGGTATAGTTTCCATCGGAGGTCATCCGGCCCACCATCAGCTGGACGGAGCCGGAGGGCGTGGGCGGGTTGATCTTCCGCACCACTGTGCCGCCGCTCTCCCGGCAGAGCTGCCGCATGGCGCGGGCCGTGGTGTAGGCGGTCTGTTCATCGGCAGTGTCGGTGGGGCGGGTGCGGTGAAGGTTGCAGTAGGACAGGTTATCCACCTTGAAGATCTGCCGCAGGGTGGTGTCGGAGATGTCGATGCAGAAGCTGCTCATCCCGCCCAGCTCGAAGATGTCGTCCCGCAGCGCGTTGAAGAAGGTGTTGTTGACGTACAGCCGGCTGCCGAAGGCCCAATAGGAGAGGGTCTCGCCCTTCCCGATGGCCTCGTCCATCCGGGCCACGATGGCCTCAGCCTGCTCGGTGAGCTGCTTCTGGATATGGGTGGTGTAGAGGGGTTCCAGCAGCTGGGTGCTCAGAAACCAGAACAGCCCCACCAGCAAAAGGCAGATGAAGCACAGAAAGCCCATGAGCTGGCCCCGGATGCCGATGGTGCGCCGTGTTTTGCTCGTTTGCCGCATGAAGAGCAGAGCCTCCGCTTAACGCGCCGCGTCGGGGTCGAACTTGTAGCCGATGCCCCAGACAGTGGCGATGTAGCCGCGGCACTTGCCCAGATGGCCGCGCAGCATCTTGACGTGGGTGTCCACGGTGCGGTCCTCGCCGAAGTAGTCATAGTTCCACACCTTCTGCAGGATCTTCTCGCGGCTGAGGGCGATGCCCTTGTTGGAGGCCAGGAAGACCAGCAGGTCGAACTCCTTGGGCGTGAGGCTCACTTCCTCGCCCGACACCTTGACGGTGTGGCTGGCCGTGTCGATGGACAGCTCCCCGAAGGTCATGGTGCTGTCGGAAGCCTCGGTGCGGGGCATGGTGCGGTTGAGCACGGCCTTGACACGGGCCACCAGCTCCCGGGGGGAGAAGGGCTTGACCACATAGTCGTCAGCGCCGCCCTCGAGGCCGGCCAGCTTGTCGTACTCCTCGCCGCGGGCCGTCAGGATGATGACGGGGGTGTTGATGCGGCGGGTGCGCATCTCCCGCAGGCAGGTCATGCCGTCCATGAAGGGCATCATCAGATCGAGGATGACCAGATCGTAGCCGCCGCCGGTGAGCAGCGACAGGGCGGCAGAGCCGTCCCCTGCCTCCTCGCAGGTGTAGCCCGAATACTGTAAATTCTCCCGGATGAGCTCCCGGATACGGGGCTCGTCGTCAACGATAAGAATTTTTGCCATAAGGCATTCCTCCTAAAAGCTTCTATCTCCCAAGCGCCGGAGGCTGCTCAGAGTCAGCCCGGCGGAACTGTATACTGCGTTTAAGTATATCATACCCTATCAATTAGGAATTTTTGTGAAGTTTGAGTAGATTTTTTGGGAAAACATCCCAGTGGGTGCGTTTCGTGTCTGCCCTGATTATAAAGGGCCGCTTCGGGGGCTGTCAAGCTTGGCCTCATCTTGCGCAGAAAAGCCGAAGTGTGCTATACTACAATGATAAAAGACTTCCCCGAAATCTGACAAATACAAAGGAAAAATTGTTCATGCGCATTGGATTCGTAGAGCTGGTACTGCTCCTCTTCATTGCATCCATCACGGTGGGGCCGAACGTGGCCCTCTTTGTGGACCGGTGGCTCCGCCGCGCCCAGCGTACGTCTGCCGCCGCTGCCCGCCGGAAGGCCCAGCTGGAAGCACAGGCCGCCATCGAGCGGGAAGCTCTGATGACCCGCTTCCGGGTGGCCAGCAACATCTTTGCCCTGCTGATGCTGGCGGCGCTGGCGTACGGCCTGCTGCTGCGGCCCATCGACACGCCGCCGAAAGCCTACACCGCCCCGGATCTGCGGCAGGACACCGGCGCCGCGCAGACGGCCCTCTCCGCCGACAGCAAGGACGGCTGGAAGCTGGGCGGCTATCTGGGCGTGGACTGCGTCCGCACCCAGGACGGCCTTGTCTACGCTGCTGCCTACAACGGTGCGGCCATGAAAAAGCGTCAGAGCGACCTTGTCCGCACCGACGGCGGACACACCGCGGCCATCCTGTCGGTGGAGGGCGAGCTGACCAGCTTTGCCTTCGACGCCGACGGCGACTTGTGGCTGACGGTGGTGACGCCCTCCGGCGGGGCGCTCTGCCGCGCCCGGCATGACAGCTGGGGGACCTCAGTGGAACAGGTGGTGACTCAAATCGACGGCGCACCGCTGGGTGTGCTGTCGGCGGTGGAGACCGGCCCGGACGGGAAGGTCTATTTCGCCGTGTCCACCGAAGCCGCTGCGAAAAACGGGCTGGAAAGCGCTCTCCGCACCGAGCTCATCGCCCACACCGACACGGGCTGCGTCTATGTGTATGACCCGTCGGCCCGGACAGTGGAACAGGTGCTGGGCGGCGTGGCCGGTGCGGCTGGTCTGGCCCTCTCGGAGGATGGCCGAACGCTGTACGTCTCCGATCTCGGGAACCGCTGCGTCTGGGCTGTGGACGCCGACGCCCGGGAGCTGACCGCCGGCGGCAAAAACTGCGGGAGCTTTGTGTCCGGCCTGCCGGGATACCCCGGCGCATTGGCGCTGGACGAGGACGGCACTCTCTATATCAGCTACCGCTGGACCCGCAGCGGCTGGCTGGAAAAGCACGCGGACAGCACCCTTCTGCGGGGCATCGCCCTGCGGGCCGGTGAGAACATCCAGAAGAAGCTGTTCAAGCTGCCTGCGGACGCCCCCTGCGCCGAGGCTGTGGACTCCGCCGACGGAAGCTGGAAGCAGACATTCTCGGGCAGAGAGCTGGACGGCTGCACGGCGGTGTGCCCGGCGGGAAGCAAAGTGTATTTCGGCGCGGCAGGCTCTGCCAGCCTGCTGTCTGCAAGAGTATAAAACGAGGTGTTTTTTATGACGGAAGAGTTCAAAAAGCAGATCGAGACCGAAGCGCGGCAGGCTGTGACGGAGCTGTTGGCCCAGGCAAAGCTGAAAAAGGGCGACGTCTTTGTGGTGGGCTGCTCGTCCAGCGAGATCGTCGGCGGACACATCGGCAAGGACTCGAGCCTTGAGGCTGCACAGGCTGTCTACGCCGGCGTCGCACCGGTACTGGCCGAAAACGGCATCTGGCTGGCAGCGCAGTGCTGTGAGCATCTGAACCGGGCCATTATCATCGAGCGGGAAGCTGCGGAAAAATACGGCTGGGAGGAGGTGTGCGTGGTGCCCCGGCCCCATGCCGGCGGCAGCTGGGCCACCACCTGCTGGAAGAACTTCCAGGACCCGGTGGCCGTGGAGGAAATCCGCGCCCACGCGGGCATCGACATCGGCGGCACCCTCATCGGCATGCACCTGAAGCGGGTGGCCGTGCCGGTGCGGCTGAGCCTTTCCAAGATCGGCGAAGCAAATAT
>ENA-OQKS01000022-OQKS01000022.1-human-gut-metagenome-genome-assembly--contig:-NODE-22-length-44763-cov-3.046173_pt1 | contig 44763 bp, 46 predicted proteins | sample MGYA00242804_ERZ504808 | MGnify/ENA primary metagenome ERZ504808 (study PRJEB26092, sample SAMD00036375) | human gut metagenome | host: Homo sapiens | study: EMG produced TPA metagenomics assembly of...
GTCTTTTAAAACCTTTTTTCTGTACTTTGTACACCAGACCAGATGATACTGCAGAGAGTACACATATCCTCTACCATAGGAAAGACCATTTTTATTAATTGTAAACATATCTTTCTTCATAAAAATAGTATACCATATGCATAGGAATATATCAAACATTTGTTCCTATTTTGGGTAAAAATTTTGCGCGTCTAACTCATCACTGAAGTAACGAGAATGCGACGCGCAGTTTTCAAAAGCCGTTTTTACTAAAAATACGTCTGCCGTTTTTGGTCATTATTACTATGCATTGATACCTGGTCAAATTTCTTCCGAAAACAGATGATTTCAGGAAGCAACTTGTCGGCACACTCCTTTGTAGTATGTTGTCTATCTTCCATTGAAATCTCTCTTCTTTGGTGATACAATGTGCTACAATGCTTATCAAAAGTTACATCATTTTGGGGGACATTTACACTACAAAGGAGAATTTTATTTATGTTTCAGGTTTTTGTTGATTCAGCGGCAAATCTGCCTGCTGTTACTGCGAAAAAATACGATATCCATGTCGTTTCTTTCGTCAATCTTGTGAATCGGAAAAAGAGCTGGTCTGCTTCGACCCCGGATCTGTCACCGGAAGAGGAGCTTGCAAAAGGAAAAGAATATTACAATGCCATAGCGCACCGGCTGTGAAATCAAGACCGGACTGATCAGCACCGCAAATTTTGCGGATGCGTTCCGCACCGCTCTTGAGGCAGATCAGGATGTCATCTATCTTTCCTTAAGCAAAAACATCAGCGGAACTTATAACTCCGCAAGACTTGCTGCCGAGGAGCTTCTTGAGGAATACGGCGGAAAACGTAAAATCCGCCTCGTCGATTCCCTGAATGCCTCTCTTGCACAGGGCATCCTCGCCATCTATGCCAGCGAAATGCGCGATCGGGGCATGAACGTAGACGAAGCGGCAGATCTTCTGGAAACCTACGTTAGCAAAATGAACGGTGTTTTCACCGTCGGCGATCTGAAATATCTTTCCCGTACCGGAAGAATCAAGGGAAGTGTCGCTGTGGTCGGAAATATGCTGAAAATCAAACCGATTCTGCGTGGAAGTGAAGATGGCTATATTGTTTCCTACAAGAATGTCCGAGGACGCAAGGCCGTTTTAAATGAACTGATTCGGCTTTTCTGTGAAACGATCGAAGAACCGGAAAAGCAGATCGTCGGAATCGCACATGCAGATGCCTATGAGGAATCTCTTTATATGATGGAAGAAATCCAGAAAAGAGTGAAGGTGCGTGAGTTTATCAATACTTCCTACGATTACTGCACCGGAAGCCACGTCGGACCGGATACGATCGCTTTGTTCTATCTCGGAAAAGACCGCAGTCTTCTGTAAAAGGAGCAACCAGACTAACCACTGCTGTTTCACTGTATTTTTTCCGAAATTGCTGCAAACAGCGGAAATACTGTTTCTTTTTTCCATGCATAATTCCACCTGTTTTTCCACATACTACCCATACAGCACAAATTATGGAAAGTACATTGCGGAAACAGGAGGAATTTTTCATATGAAAGCGACGGGAATTGTTCGAAGGATTGATGATCTGGGGCGTGTGGTAGTTCCCAAGGAAATCCGGCGCACGATGCGGATCCGGGAGGGACAGGCCATGGAAATTTATACCGGACGGGAGGGTGAGATTATCCTGAAGAAATACTCACCGATCGAAGAGCTGGCGGAATGCGCAGCAGGGTTTACAAAATCGATTTCAACGGTGACCGGATGTCTCGTCTGTGTTTCGGATCAGGAACAGATTGTGGCGGCAAACGGGCCGGAACAGAAAAATTATCTTGGCAAGTCCATCAGCAGCCGGCTGGAGGAGGCGATTCTGAACCGGAAAACAGTACTTGCGCGTCCCGGTGAAAAGGCTTATTTTTCAATTTTGGAAAACACAGACAATACTACTCCTCTGCCGGAGCTCATTTTTCCGATTCTCTCCTCCGGTGATGCCATCGGTTCGGTCATTCTCTGTGGCAAAGACAGGGATTCCCTGCCGGGCGACACGGAAAAAAAACTCCTCCAGGTAGCGGCAACGTATCTCGGACGGGAAATGGAAAACTAAAAAGGTGACTTAGTAAAGGCAATTTAGCAAAGGCTTTCGCAGAATCCGCACCGGTTATGCAAAGGCCTTTTTCTGTTGCAATACCGTTCGAGATATTCCAAATTTACCTTGCTATTTGTACCTGCATTGTCTACAATAAAAATGACGTGCACGAAAACCTTCAACCGATACGCCCGAAGCTTTTCTGTGCCTGCTTTTATAAGCCGGGAAAAATTCCCGGAGTATCCTACATTACACAAGGAGGAATTTCCATTCATGAAATACCTTGCAAAGAAATTCGGCTCTCTCCTTCTTACGCTGCTTCTTGTATCCTTTTTATCGTTCTTTGCCTTTTCCGTCATACCCGGAGATGCGGCAAAATCGCAGCTTGGAACGGAGGCGACGCCGGAGCGGATTGAAGCTCTGCAGAAGGAAATGGGCCTGGATCGGCCGGTTCTGGAACGGTATGCTTCGTGGGTAACCGGCTTTTTTCATGGAGATCTCGGCACCTCGTATTCGTACTCGATGCCGGTCGGAGAACTGATCCGCGATAAAGTTCCGATTACCATCGCTATCACCGTTATCGCATTCCTGATGATCCTTGTTGTCTCGATTCCCATCGGCATTTTCACAGCACAGCACGCCGGAGGCCATCTGGACCGGCTGATCATGACGATCAATCAGGTGATCATGTCTGTGCCGGGATTTTTCATCGGTATTCTGATCACGTATCTTTTCGGTCTGATTCTCAAATGGTTTCAGCCGGGCGCCTATGTGCCGATTTCTGAAAATTTTTCCGGTTTTATCGGTTATCTTGTTGCACCTTCTGCCGCCATTGCACTTCCGCGCTGTTCCATGGCTGTCAAAATGCTGCGCAGCTCTGTGCTCTCGCAGCTCGATGCCGACTATGTGCGCACCGCCTATTCCCGCGGAAACAGTACACGCCGTGTTATGTATCACCATGTGCTGAAAAACGCCCTGATTCCGGTACTGACCTTCTGGGGCATGACAATCGCAGATATTGTGGCAAACAGCATTATTCTGGAACAGGTTTTTTCGATTCCGGGCATGGGCAATCTTCTGATCACTTCGATCTCCAACCGCGATTACCCCGTGGTTCAGGGCATCCTTGTACTGATCGCCGCCCTCATTATTATCATCAATTTCGTGGTAGATCTGCTGTATGGCAGAATTGATCCGCGTATCCGCGTAAAAGACTGACGGGAGCTTTCGATCATCAGCTCCCGCGACCGAAAGGTCGTGGGGAGCCGCCCACTACAAAAGAAAGGGTTTTCATTATGAAAAAGAAACGCAATCTCACGCTGATCATCGGAGCTGTTCTCACCGCTTTTATGCTTCTGTTTCTTCTGATCGGCTTTTTCTACACACCGTACGACCCGGATGCAATGAACGGAGCAGCCAAGTTCGCTGCTCCATCTCTGTCACATCCGTTCGGCTGCGATCACTTTGGACGCGATATTTTCAGCCGCGTCTTAAAAGGAACCGGTACAACCTTCTTCGTCGCTTTCGCTACTCTGCTGCTCGGCGGAACCATTGGCGTCCTCGTCGGTGCGTTCACCGGGTATTTTGGCGGATGGATTGACGAAATCCTGATGCGCATAAACGATGTCATTGTTTCCTTTCCGGGAATCCTGCTGGCGCTGGTATTTATCGCGCTGCTGGGTCCCGGCAAATACAACGTGATCCTTGCACTCGGTATCGTATTCATTCCGAGCTTTGCACGTATCACCAGAAGCGAATTTCTCGCACGCAAAGATATGGACTATGTCAAAAGTGCCCGTCTGATGGGTGTTTCCCATCTTCGGATCATATTTGTACATATCCTGCCAAATACGGTCCCGTCCCTTCTTTCGATGGCAGCAATCGGTTTCAACAACGCCGTTCTCTCCGAGGCCGGCATGAGCTTTCTCGGCATCGGTGTCCAGCCGCCCGATGCCTCGCTTGGACGGATGCTCTCAGAATCCCAGACGTATCTGATGACTGCTCCCTGGGGCTCTGTTTTCCCCGGTCTTGCCGTCATTTTACTGGCGCTTGGCGTATCGCTCCTCGGCGACGGATTACAGAAGAAAGGCGGTAACTGATATGGCACTTCTCGATGTACGTGACTTAAAAATTGCATTTTACGATACCACGCCACCGACCGAAGTGGTAAAAGGCATCTCCTTTTCCTTAGAAGAAGGTGAGACGCTTGGCATTGTCGGGGAATCCGGTTCCGGCAAAACCCAGACGGCGCTCTCCATTCTGCACCTTTTAAAGGAAAATTCCGCCGTATCCGGCGGAGAAATTCTCTACGAAGATTCTTCCGTTGCGCACGCTTCCAGCCAGGATCTGCAGCGCATCCGCGGAAAAGAAATCAGCATGATTTTTCAGGAACCGATGACCTCTTTAAATCCGGTTCTGACCATCGAAGAACAGATTGCAGAGGGACTGCTGATTCATGAGAGCTGCACACCGGCAGAACGTCATGAAAAGGTTCTTGCCATAATGCATGAGGTCGAGCTTCCCGACCCGGAAAAGCTTTGCAAAAAATACCCTCACCAGCTCTCCGGCGGTCAGCGCCAGAGGGTGATGATCGCTGCGGCGCTTATTACAGAACCGAAGCTTCTGATTGCAGACGAGCCGACAACAGCTCTTGATGTGACGATTCAGTCGCAGATCTAAAGTTGCTGAAAAAAATCAATGAACGCCATCACACGGCGATTCTTTTTATCTCACACGACCTCGGCGTCATCCGTTCGCTCTGTGACCGGGTCATCGTCATGAATCATGGGACGATTGTGGAATCCGGCAGTGTAGACGATGTCTTTTTCCACCCGAAGGAAGACTACACCCGCCGCCTGCTCGATGCAATTCCGAACCGACGAACATCGCTGCGAAAGCGAATCAAAATCGCTTCAACAACTCAATGGCCGACAGGCTCTGACAAAAAGCTGCTCCGCCGGCGGAAAAGGAGGAATAACCCATGGAAGAAATCAGTCCGAACAACATTCTGAAAGTCAGCCATATTTCTGCCTCCTATCAGGAGGGAAAGCAGAGAAAAACGGTGCTTCATGATATCTCTTTCGAGCTTCATGAAAATGAAATTCTCGGTCTCGTCGGAGAGAGCGGATGCGGAAAATCGACACTCTCCAAAGTGATCTTAGGATTTATCCGCCCAGATGAAGGCGAAATAATTTCGCAGGTCGACCATCCGCAGATGATTTTCCAGGACCCGTTTTCCTCCCTGAATCCGGCGAAGAAAATCTCCTGGATTTTAGAAGAACCGCTTCGGATGCAGAAGGTTCCGAAAGAAGAACGAAAAAAACGGGTTCTTGCGATGGCCGAAAGAGTCGGCCTCTCCGCAGAGCACCTGAAACGCCGCCCGCATGAGCTCTCCGGCGGCCAGCGCCAGAGAGTCAGCATCGCGGCCGCACTGATCCAGGGCTCACGCCTGATCCTTGCCGACGAACCGGTTTCCGCTCTCGATGTGACGATTCAGAAGCAGATCATGGAGCTGATGGTTCAGCTTCAGGAGGAGCTTCAGCTCTCGATTCTCTTTATCTCGCATGACCTCAACGTGATCTATCAGATGTGCGACCGGGTTCTCGTGATGAAAGAAGGCCGGATTGTGGAGAACGCGGAGACGGAAGAACTGTTTGCGCATCCGCAGAATGATTATACAAAGGAGCTTCTGGCGGCATCACCGGAGCTGTAGTTTTATTTCCAGCATTCTCTAAACACCCGAAGTACATTCTTGGAAAAGACCTTCTCGATCTCCTCATCGGTGAAACCGTCGTGGCTCATCACATCTGCGAGATGCTGCATATGCGCGGTGTCCGGCACATCCGTTTCACCGCTGAAACCGTCAAAATCGGTTCCAAGGCCGATGATATCGATACCGCCGACGTTGCGCAGATATTTCATATGGCGTACCATATCCATCGTCGATGCCTTTTTCGCTGCCGGCTCCTCCTCGCGCAGAAACGACGGACAGAAATTGATACCGGTGACGCCGCCACGCTCTGCGAGCTGACGAATCATTTCATCCGAAAGGTTTCTCAGATGGAAGCACGCGCCGCGCGCATTGGAATGGGACGCAATGACCGGACCTCTCGTATGCGCAAAAACGTCGCGGATTCCGGCATCATTTAAGTGTGATAAATCGATCACTATGCCGAGCCGCTCCATCTCCTCGACAAAGGCAATACCGGTCGATGTCAGCCCGTTTTCAAGATCCGGAAGATATGGCTTTCCCTCTTCCTGCGCCGGGTTCGGAAATCCAAGCTCATTCGGAAAGTTCCAGGTCAGCGTGGAAATCCGCACACCGAGATCATACAGTGTATGCAGCTTCTCTATGCTTCCCTCGTAGACACCACCCTCTTCGACGGTCATCACCGCACCTATTTTTCCTTCCTTCTGTACCTGCATCAGATCCGCATACGTTTTGATCTGACAAATGCGGTCCGGATACCGTTCCACCTCTGATTTCCAGAGATCAGCCAGCTTTCTCACATGCTCAAACGGTGTTTCGTCTTTCAGTCCCTTCAGGAACGTAAACAAAGAAAAGCACTGGCAGAGGCTGCCGCCCTTTTCCAGCTTATCCAGATTGATCTGAAGATCCGCATCCGCAAGATGCTCCTGTTTTTCCTTCCACTGCAGCGCCGGGATGGTGTCGCAGTGCATATCAATTACCTGAAACATGGCAATAATCCTCTTTTCTGTTTTTTTCTCTATTCTATCATACTTCGCTGCATTCCTTCACAAAAACTGGAAGAAAACGTAAAAAACCGCCTGGCTCATGGTAAACCCATAAGGCTAGAGAAAATATATCTTTCCGGAATCGCAAAAAATTGGGGGTCCGCGTTTTTTCTCGAAAAAAACTTGCAAATCTCGTCTGAGATGATATACTTTTTGCATTGTGTTACTTTATGAAAGCACTGATCTTCCAAGAAAGTGCTTCTGCTTATGAAAAAGAAAGAGGTATCTATGCTCCAACTGATTGAAACCATCAACAATGCCGTGAACAATTTTATCTGGGGTGTTCCGGCTATGATCTGCATTTTCGGTGTCGGCCTTTACCTGAGTCTGCGCACCCGTTTTCTCCAGATTCGAAAATTCCCGTATGCGATCCGCACAACGCTCGGAAGAATGTTCCGCAAACGAGATGCTTCCGATGGCGCAATTACACCGTTCCAGGCGGTCTGTACAGCACTTGCCGCCACGGTCGGTACCGGTAATATTGCCGGTGTTGCCGGCGCTATCGCTATCGGCGGACCCGGTGCCGTGTTCTGGATGTGGGTTTCCGCCCTGCTCGGCATGTGTACGAAATTTGCCGAGGTAACACTGGCTGTTTTCTATCACGAGAAAAACGCCAACGGGGAACTCGTCGGCGGACCGATGTATTACATCAAAAACGGTCTCAGCAAAAAATGGCATTTTCTGGCCTATCTTTTCGCTGCTTTCGGTGTACTGACTGTGTTCGGAACCGGAAATGCAACGCAGGTCAACACCATCACAACCGCAGTCAACTCCGCACTGATGAATTACCATGTGATCTCAAAGGACGCGATCCCTACCTCCAACCTGATTCAGGGTATCATCATTGCGGTACTCGTAGCGCTGATCCTGCTCGGCGGTGTCAAACGGATCGCACAGGTAACAGAAAAGCTCGTTCCGTTTATGGCTCTGTTTTATATTGTCCTTGCCATCGGTGTAATTTTGCTGAATCTCAACCGGATTCCGTCTGTTTTCGTATCGATCCTTGAGGGCGCCTTCCGTCCCTCTGCTGTTACAGGTGGTATCGTCGGAAGCATGCTCATGAGTGTGAAAAAAGGTGTGTCCCGCGGTATTTTCTCAAACGAGGCAGGTCTTGGTACCGGTTCGATCGCGCACGCCTGTGCCGACACAAAAAAGCCGGTCAAACAGGGTATGTTTGGTATCTTTGAGGTATTTACTGATACGATTGTAATCTGTACCTTAACTGCACTTGTTATTCTCTGCAGCGGTACTTCCATCACCTACGGACAGGCTGCCGGCGCAGAGCTGACCATCAGCGGTTTTACCCTTACATACGGAAACTGGGTTTCGCTGCTCACCGCGTTCGCGATGTGCTGCTTCGCCTTTTCCACGATTCTCGGATGGGGACTTTACGGTGCACGCTGCATCGAGTTTTTGTTCTCCGAAAGAATCACAAAATATTTTATGGCCGCCTATGCGCTGGTTGCCATCCTTGGCGCCACCGCAAATCTTGGCCTGATGTGGAGCATTGCCGAGACCTTCAACGGCCTCATGGCAATCCCAAACCTGATTGCGCTCTTCCTGCTTTCGGGCAAGGTTGTGGAGCTTACAAAGGAATATTTTTCCGGAGAAGGCAAAACCCGGTAAAATTTTTTATCGCGGCGCATTCCCTTCTTCTGCAAGAAAATCATGTAAATTCGCCTTTTCCCTTGACAATCAGGTTGCTACACCTTACACTGTTAAAAGTTTATAGCAAACAGAATGAACTACCTATATGATGTTTACCAAAGAGGGAAAACCGGGAGGAACTTTTGAATGGAAAAATGGAATGAAGTAAAACTGGTGCCGGAGTTTTCGGAACAGGGCGTGGACTGCTACCGCCTCGCAGGCGGCGATTATGAAAACGAATACTATGTCGTTTCCGAAGCAGAGACAAGAAAACTTCTGAACACACCGGAGGTTGTCGGGTATGAGGTTTATCACTGCCTGATCCCGTCCACTTCACAGATGCTTTATTATTTTAAAGAGCAGGGAAAAGTAACCGCAGCCAACATCCTTTCCATCCTGCGCGGTGCTTTGAATTATCCGCTGGAGGAAAGCTGCTACCGCGAACACATTCGTGTACATGACATCAGCTTTCTGTCAAGTGAGCGTGTCTTTAAAGAGGAAGAAATCGCAGGACTGGAAATCAAGTACAGCAAGCTGACGATGGTTCCGGGAAGCACACTTCTGATCGGCGATATCATCGCAACGGGTGAGACGCTGATCCACTGCCTGCGCTACGTAACCGATTTCTATCGTGAGCATGGTGCTTCCCTTCGCAACATTATCATCTTTACGATCGGCGGCACAACCGGAATCAAGATTCTGGAACGTCTCACCAAAGAAATCCGTGAGTTCTGGCCGGAGTTTGAAGGCTTTATCACAGTATATTACGAAGGAATCTTCAGCACCTATCAGGACAGGGGCGTATCCGGAATCAATCTGCCGGATGTCGATTTCTACTGGAAAGACGGTATCATTGCACCGGAGTTCCGAAGAGAAACTCTTTCCATGCGTGATCCGCTGTTTGAAAAATGCATCATCTACGACGGCGGTGCAAGACGCTATGAAATCCATGAGCATGTCGAGGAGGTTCTCGACTTCTGGAATAAATGTTGGAGAGGGCCGACCGGATCGACTTTACCAGACTGCTCGAGGAGAAGCTCGGCTGCCCGCTTGACGCATCCTACGAAGAGTGGATTCACATCAATCACTACGAAGAAATTGATGAACGCGTGGCCAAATGGCTGTACCGCCAGGAAAAAGGTTACATTGCAAGCCTTGGCGATGCTACCCTGAAAGAAATTGCGGCTGAACGAATCGAAGAATTTACCGCAGCACTTCGCAAATACATGCTGTAACAAAAAACCATTTCTTACGGTTCGCTGAATTTCGGCGAACCGTAATCACAGTTTTCAGGAGATATTATGGAAAAGAAAAGAAAGTAAAAGATGTTGACTTCGCGGACAGCGCGGTTCCGTCTTCTGCCCGGAAAAATGTAGTAACCATGTTTATGATCATGCTTGGCTTCACCTTCTTCTCGGCAAGCATGTGGGTCGGCCAGCAGCTCGCTGACGGCCTCGATTTCTGGGGCTTTTTGGGATCACTGATCCTTGGTGGAATCATTCTTGGTATTTATACCGGTCTGCTCGGCTACGTCGGTGCAAAAACCGGTCTGTCACTTGATCTTTTGTCCCAGAGAGCTTTTGGCGAAAAAGGTTCCTATCTGCCGTCAGCCATGACCAGCTTTACGCAGATCGGATGGTTTGGTGTCGGCTCCTTCGTTTCCGGCGGAACCGCAACCCCGAACTTCGCACGTTTTGCAAAGGACGGAAAATCTGGTGCCATCACCACGGTTGTGGCTTTCTTTATCGGAAATTCCCTGATGTTTTTCTTCGGTGCTGTTTCCTCGATCTTTGTCGGCGGAAACGATATCTTCGAGGTTATGGTCCGCCTGAACCTGTTCTACCTGGCTGTTCTCGTTCTCGGTCTTAATATCTGGACTACAAACGACAACGCTCTGTATACCGCAGGTCTTGGTCTTGCCAACATCTTCCATCAGAGGAAAAAACCGATGGTTCTCCTTTCCGGTATCATCGGAACGGTTGCCTCCGTATGGCTGTACTACAACTTCTGCGGCTGGCTCAACATTCTGAATTGTACCCTGCCGCCGGTCGGCATGATTCTGGTGCTCGCCTACTTCATGAACAAAGAGGACTTTGAAACCGATCAGCCGAAGCTTAAAACCATAGACTGGTTTGCGGTCGCCGGTGTCATTCTCGGTGCCATTGTTGCGAACCTCTTACACTGGGGCATCGCTTCCATCAACGGCATGGCTGTTGCCGCTGTATGCTACTGTGTCGGACAGGCCGTAAACAAAAGAAAATAACAATAACGCCCTTGGCATGTTTCTCGCTTTCATCCTGGAAACATGTTCAGGGCTTTTTATTTCTTCTGATTCGCGTTATAATGTATGCATAACTCTGCATAGTTATAATTTTCGAAACGAAAGGAAACTGCCCGGATGATCCATTCCACCGTATCTGCTCCCAAAGGAGAAAAAACAAAATACCGTCTTGCCGAATCTATGAAGGAGTGCATGAAAACAACACCCGTTGAAGAGATCACTGTGCGCCAGATCTGTGAAATCTGCGGTGTTACCCGCCAGACCTTCTACCGCAATTTTCTCGACAAATACGATCTGATCAACTGGTATTTTGATAAATTACTGACAAAATCCTTTGAACATATGGGGCGCGGAACGACCGTTTTTGACAGTCTGGAAAAGAAATTTACCTATATTCAGAAAGAAAAAGCTTTTTTCGCCGCTGCCTTCCGCTACGACAAGCAGAATTCTCTGCGTGAACACGATTTCGATCTGATTCTCGCGTTCTACGAAAATCTGATTCACGAAAAAAGCGGCAGTCCGGTTTCACCGGAAATGCATTTTCTTCTCGAAATGTACTGTCAGGGTTCCATCACCATGACCGTAAAATGGGTGCTTACCGGCATGGATCTGACACCTTCCGAGTTTGCCGCTCTTCTCGTCCGGGCAATGCCGGAAGACTTAAAAAAACTGTTCCGGAATCTGCAGCTGCTCTCTTAGAGCGCGTGTCAAAGTGGGGCTTGCAGATTGCGGAAATGGTTTTTCAGACACGCTCTGGTTATTTTTCACAAATTTTGTTCTGTTGTTTTTGTCACAATGGCGATTTTTTTTAAAGTGTTACACTTCGCTTCTTCTGTCACTTTCTTTTTCCCTTCCGGATTTGTTAATATAATAACAAGTTCAGTAAAACCATTCATTCATTTTAGAAGGGAGTTTTTCAATCATGGCAAATCGTATTAATTTAAATGCAACCTCTTATCACGGAGCAGGCGCTATTGCCGAGATCGCAAATGAAGCAAAGGCACACGGCTTCAAGAAAGCTTTCGTATGCTCTGACCCGGATCTGATTAAATTCAACGTTACTTCCAAAGTAACCGATATTCTGACCGCAAACGGACTCGACTATGAGCTTTACAGCGATATCAAGCCAAACCCGACCATCGAAAACGTAAAACACGGCGTAGAAGCTTTCAAGGCATCCGGCGCTGACTATCTGATCGCCATCGGCGGCGGCTCTTCTATGGATACCTCCAAAGCCATCGGTATCATCATCGCAAACCCGGAGTTTGAGGATGTCAGAAGCCTTGAGGGCACCGCACCGACCAAAAATCCATGTGTACCGATCATCGCCGTTCCGACTACAGCCGGTACTGCTGCAGAGGTTACCATCAACTACGTTATCACCGACGTAGAAAGAAAACGTAAATTCGTATGCGTTGACCCGCATGATATGCCGATCATCGCAGTTGTTGACCCGGATATGATGTCCTCCATGCCGAAAGGCCTGACCGCTTCCACCGGTATGGACGCTCTGACTCACGCAATCGAAGGCTACACCACAAAAGCTGCATGGGAAATGACTGACATGTTCCATCTGAAAGCCATCGAACTCATCTCCAAATCTCTGCGCGGTGCTGTCGCAAACACCAAAGAGGGACGCGAAGGAATGGCTCTTGGCCAGTACATCGCAGGTATGGGCTTCTCCAACGTAGGTCTTGGAATCGCTCACTCCATGGCACACACCCTTGGTGCTGTTTATGATACCCCACACGGTGTTGCATGTGCCATGATGCTTCCGATCGTTATGGAATACAACCAGGAGTGCACCGGTGAGAAATACCGCGAAATCGCACGTGCCATGGGCGTTGCAGGTGTAGATGAAATGTCTCAGGAAGAGTACAGAAAAGCAGCGATTGATGCTGTTAAGAAGCTGTCCGCAGACGTTGGAATCCCATCTGTTCTCGAGGCAGTCAAAGAAGAAGATCTGCAGTTCCTTGCAGATTCCGCACACGCAGATGCCTGCGCACCGGGCAACCCGAAGGATGCAAGCGTAGAAGATCTGAAGGATCTGTTCCGTAAAATCATGGCATAACGAACATAATTCGTTTCCCACATGCGAAGCGGATATTCGCAATCCGCTTCGCTACTTGCTCATAACCGAATAACTGCTCCGCAGTTTATCAGAAGGAGCTTGCACTCCTCCTGATACAAGCAAGTCCCCACCCACTGCTTATTGCTTTTCGCAATTGAAGCAGGGGACTTACTTGATTCGGTTAAATCACCCCGGAAAACAGAAGTTTTCATCCTGTTTTCCGGGGTGATTTTTCTTTTTATTCTACTGTATTTCCGTCTGCATCCACAGTCACGGTATTGACTGTTGCATTGTCGAGAACCATATTGATCATGCGCTCCATCATGATGTTGCGCACTACCGTATCTTCCCCGTAATAGTCATTGGCTGCTTTCAGGAAATCTTCCTGCGACATATTGGCATTGGCTGCCTCATCGTTTAAGATCTGCTGGTAATCCTGGTCATCTGTTGTCCAGCCTTCTGCCTCTTTTACGGCATCCAGAAGAAGGGCACTTTTTGCCATCGTTCCTGCATACGTTGCTTTCTCCTGATTGTAGGTCGCTCTGTCCGCATACTGCTCCAGATAGTCGTCCAGGGAAATGCCGTAATTCTGCAGATAGCTGGTATACCGTTTATCGTAATCCTCCTCGCCGAGAGTGACGTAGGATTTCGGGATTTTTGTGAAGGTACAGCTGTCTGCTACCTGCTTCATCGCATCGTCCTGCAAATTATTTTCCGCTGTCGTCTCATTTGCAGCCTCCAGCTCTGCGCGTTTTCCGGCACGGTATTCCTCCACAGTACTGTAATCTGTATTTTTTGCTACCCATGCATCATCGAGCTCCCATCCGTCAATGTTTTCTGCCGGGCGGGTAAACGCATTTACCGTAACGGTAAACACAACATCTTTTCCTGCCAGATCGGTACTCTGATAGCTGTCAGGGAATTTCAGGTTCAGATCCTTTGTCTCCCCTGTTTTCATTCCAATGACACCATCCTCAAATCCATCGATGAAGGTACCGGATCCGATCACCAGATTGTAGGAATCGCTGCTTCCGCCGTCAAACTCCTTGCCATCAACTTTGCCAACATAGGCAATATCGGCGGTGTCGCCTTTTTGTACGGTGGCATCCGGATCGTCCATGGTGACAGCTGTCTCTGCCATAATGGCCGTCTGTACGTCATCATCCGTTACCTGCTCTACTTTCTTTTCCAGTGTGAGCTTTTTGTAATCTCCAAGCGTTACACACTCTGCAGGATCAACTTCCTCATCGACAACCGGAATCCCGTCTACATCACTCGGGGAAGCGTATTCCTCAGAAGCTGTGCTGTCAGACGATGTGCTGCCTGCGCTCGACGCATCGGATGCTGAGGAAGCGCTTTTGCTGCTTGCGCTTGATACAGAACTGCTGCTTGTTGTATTGTTTTTTCCACATCCGCTCACACTGGCTGCTCCCAGTGTCATGAGCAGAAGCATGACTGCTGCTTTTCTTTTCATTCTTGAATTTTCCTCCATACTACGCCGTTCCCGGCGCGTTGTAAATCTCATTTTACCATACTTGTCTGGTAAAAAAAAGGCTGGGGCTCCGATTTTAGAAATTCTTATGATTTTCGACCATAAAATCGTCTGAATTGCGCTAAAATGTGTTTGCGTTTTGCCGAAATCAATGTTAGAATGTTCATAGACTGGCATTGTATGTTCCGATGCCCATATTATTTTTTGCAGAGGAGGAATAGAGGGATGAAACCCTGGATTATCGTATTAATCGTATTAGCTGTCATCGCTGTCATCCTTGGTCTACTGTATTACTTCGGTAAAAAAAGCACAGACAAAACAGGCCGCACAGCAGGAACAAATGGAGGCCATGAAACAGACGGTCTCCATGTTGATCATAGATAAGAAAAAGCTTCGCATGAAAGATTCCGGACTCCCACAGATGGTCATTGACCAGACACCGAAAATGATGCGTCGCGCAAAACTGCCGATCGTCAAAGCAAAAGTCGGTCCGAGAATCATGACCCTGATCTGCGACGCTGCTATCTTCGATCAGATCCCGGTGAAAAAAGAAGTCAAAGCTACCGTAAGCGGTATCTACATCACCGGCGTTCGCGGCATCCGCGGTTCTTTAGAGCAGCCGGAAAAGAAAAACGGCTTCTGGCAGAAAATGCTCCGCAAGGCACGCGGCGAGGAGAAATAAAATTTCATCTGAAGCAAAAAGAAACACGCTTTGCGTGTTTCTTTTTGCTTTCGCGGCAGTCGCCAAGGTCTCGTGCAAGCCCGGACTTTGGCTCGTTGCTCGCGAAAATACCCGAGTTGAATGATTTTCATTCTTCCCGGGTATTTTTTATAAATTCAGTTTTCCGCCTTCCCGCGGTCTTACCTCGATATCGATTACGCAGTCCCCCACGTAGCTGTCGTTGATGTCGAGCGCGTATTCTGCCTTCAGTAAAATCTGATCCGGCGTCTCTTTCATTCTGACCTTCGTCGCCGCAACTCCCATGTTGATCATGCCATATGGCGTGTGATAAAACGAAATGTTCTTTTTATCCTCCTCAAAAATCATATGGACATCAATGAGGCCGCGCTTGCGCACCTCGAGGGCGTTTTCCGTAAATTTGATCATGTTGTGCGTCATCATGTCAAAGCCTTCGGTTGCCTCGTCGTAGATCAGAAAGTGATGGCCGTTTTTCTTGTAGTACGAACCCGTCGTCATAACCTCCACCGGTTCTTGTTCGCCGGATTCCTCATCCATCAGATACTGCAGTCCGCGGATGCTGATGAGTACGTCTTTTTCCATCCTTTTCTGGTGTTCCTCTCTCTTTTCTGTATGTCGTTTTTAATAGTTTTCAATCTGTACCTGTTTCGTATCGCTGATCTGCTCCGGCAGAACGGAATGTGCGAAGGCATTGAACCGCTCCACGCCGTCGCTTGCGAAGAACTGGTATTTCTGACGGCCCAGCTCATCGTTTCCCGGATTCTCCAGATCCAGCTCCCGCAGCAGTCTGCGCAGTGCCTGTGAGGTTTCGTATGCCGGGTTGACGAGTGTTACTTTTTCTCCGACTACTTTCCGCAGCAGAGAACGCAGCAGCGGATAGTGGGTGCATCCCATAATCAGCGTGTCGATGTCTTTATCCAGAATCTCTGCCAGATAGCGGCGCGCCACTTCCTCGGTGATCGGATCTTTTGTCCAGCCCTCTTCCACGAGCGGCACGAACAGCGGACACGGTTTTCCGTAAACGGTGATCGCCGGATCTGCCTCGGTAATGAGCTGCTGGTAGAGGCCGCTCTGAATAGTGCTCTCGGTTGCGATGACGCCGACGCGCTTGTTCTGCGTCGTCTCGACGGCCATCTGTGCACCCGGTTTTACCACGCCGATGATCGGGAGATCAATCTCTTTTTCGATCGTATCGAGTGCCAGCGCACTTGCGGTGTTGCAGGCGATGACGATTGCCTTGACCTGCTGGGTTTCCAGAAAGTGTACGATCTGGCGGGAATAACGGATGACGGTGTTCTTCGATTTGGAACCGTACGGCACACGCGCGGTATCTCCAAAATATACGATTCGTTCGTCGGGCAGGTTTCGCATAATCTCACGCACTACGGTCAGTCCGCCGACACCGGAATCAAAGACGCCGATCGGCGCCTGTCTGTCTGCTTTCATACTTTCCTCCATTTTTCATCCGGCATTACTTTTTTGTCATGCCGAATGGGGTTCATTTCTATATTTAATATATCTGAATTTTTACATTTCTTTTTTTCATTTCACGACCCTGGTTAAAATAGGTCGCTGATACATTATTTTAACCCGAATGGAGGAATATTGCAATCATTTCTCTTGAAAGTCTTTCGAAAAATCCGCCTAACGCCAGAAAAACCGGAACGAAATCCGGTCACTTTTCAGGATTTCGCGGTAGGCGGCATCACTCAACAGATTCTGCAGCGGAATCCGGCTTTTTTCGACTTTTTCTGCACTTCCGCCGTCCTCGTTTACGGGGCGCAGGGCATCCGAAAAGCAGATGGACGGATACAGCATGCACCACCAGTTGTGCCCTTTGGCTCTGCCGATGTTGATCTGAAGAGCGTCGTACGTTCCGGCGGGGAGAATATAATTGCCCGTTTCTTTTTCCTCAAAACTGGCTTTTCCGTACGTTACAGTGATATCGTCAGTACTGCCTCCTGCGCGCAGCGTCTGAAGGGCGGCGGCACGGATGGAGGGCTCGTTTTCACGCAGGATTTCTTCGGTTTCTGCTTTTGTTTCGGCTCCGTGCAGGATCGTCTGCAGTTCTTCGGCAACGGCATCGCGTACCTGAAGCTTGATCTGCTGGTCGGAGGCGCAGTCGCTGTTGGCTCTTACGTGAAAGCGCACGATCTTTGCAGCGACTTCCTGCTGCAGACGGGACTCGCGGAGAAGATTGGCGGTTCCGGAAAGGATCAGCGCCGCAATGCAGACAGGGAGCCAGCGGCGGCAGAAAATTTGAAATGCCGCCTGGAATTGACTTCTATGCTGGTTCCCAAATGTATTTCGAGGCTGCGCCTGCCTGTCCCTGGATTTCTTCTGTGTCCGATTTTGATTCCGTTTCCGGCTCTGTACTTTTTTCTCATTCATATGCTGCCTCCTGTTTTTTCCAGTTTTGCCGGATTTCAAAACTTTTATACACAGACACTCACTACCCGCTCCGATATTCCATACACTTTAAACCTTTTACGGCGCTTTCGGAATCCACGTAATGCTCCTTTCGTTTTCCCACGCATAGCACAAGTCCGCCAGTGTCACCGCCTCTTTTCTTTTCACCCGGTTGTCATAAATTCCGCACAGGTACTCACCGACAGACTCCACCTGTTTTCCGTTCTGCTCCATGATATCTTCTGGTTTTTCTGCGTGAAACAGATAGGCACTGTGCCCAAGCGCACGGTCCTGTTCCAGGTACTTCAACAGTTCTTCCATCCGTCCCCGGTCACCTGAGCAGTGCATCGGAAAATACAATCGCCTGGACGTGTCCGGTGTCGAGATCATATTCCTCTGTGCTGTCATATTGCTGCGCAATCTCCTCAAACGTCTCCGCTTCAAAGAACAGCGATGCGGGGTCCTCGTCGGTTCCCTCCTCCTGCTCATCCTTTCCCTGGCCGGTCACCACCGCAAGATTCGCAGGCGCATACCAGACGCGCCATTTACCGCCAGCCGCCTCCTTTTCTCCGCCGCTCTCACTGACCGCCGTCCCGGTTTCTTCCCCAGTTTCACTGTTTTCCGGCGCAGTCGCCTCTTCCGACATATAATCAAAGGCAACCGCCAGTGGATACAGCCGCTTTTCCGGCTCTACTGCCCCGCAGGATGACAGGAAAATCATACTGCCCAGCGCCAGACACACAAGCCGCAGTTTTTTCATATGCTTCTGGCAGAAGCCGAGCAGCACCGTGATGGCAAGGAAAAACGGAAAGTAACCGTATCGGACCGACCAGCCGCTTTCCGCGCATGACAGCAGCCATATAAAAAGCACTGTACCGATCCGTACATAGAGATTCTGCGGTTTCCACAGTCCCGTCTTCTCTCCGATCAGCGATACGTAAAACAGCAGACTTCCCAGTGTGAACAGCAGTCCCATCAAAAGAAATGCCATCCACAGAATATCAAACCGCTCCAGAAATCCACCCGGCAGGCTCGTTCCTGCCATTAACAGTAAGAGCGGGTCCTGCGCCGCAGCCGTGCCGCGCCGGCCGAAAACGCCGAGCAGCGCCATGCTTCCTGCAATTACAAGAAGCCCCGTTTTCCAGATACTCTGCGTCACCGGAAGAATGACACTCCTGTGCTCTTTCTGCACATGCCCCAGTAAAAACGGCAGCAGCGCAATCGGTGTTCCATTTTCCAGTGTTCTCCACACATTCCACCCAAAAAGTATTCCGTTATCCACAATTTCAACAGACTTTGCTGTCTTCCAGGCATCCTCAAACGAGGAAAAATGCATCTGCGGAACCGTCAGCAGAAGCAGAATCAAAATCCCGCCCACAATCCACGGATAGAGTGCTTCCGCCAGCCGTCCTCTTTTCTGTACTTCACTGCCGACACCAAACCCGGCCGCCGCGAGCAGAAACAGTCCGCAGAGCTCCTGCGGTACACCCGCTGTCAGATACGCGGCGGCAAGCTCCGCCATTCTGCGAAGCAGTGTTCCGCCGAGGAAAAGCAGATAACACAGATGCATCACTGCCAGAAGGAGTTTCCCAGCCTTTCCCATCACGCTTTCCAGGCGGCAGTAAAGCCCGCCAAGGCGCACGAGATAAATGCACCACACCGCCAGCAGCCCATATCCAACGAAAATCCCTGCCATACCGGGCAGGCCGTCCGATGCGCCGTACGCCGCGAGCTGCCAGAACGCCGGGCAGAGCAGAACGAGCACGATCTGGCGTTCCATCTGGCGCTGTGAAATTCTGTCATTTTCCGAAAACATGCGTCACTCTCCCCTTTCCTGTTTTTCTTCCGGCTCCGCAGCTTTTCTGTTTTTCCGCAGCCGCACTCTCTGATCGCGCTTTGTAAAGACCGGCCGCTCCCGCATCTGATGCAGCGGGGGCCGCCATACGGAATCCTTCGGCGCATGGTAGCCCGCAAGTCCTTTCCCGACAAACGGCATCAGATAGGGAATACCAAAACTCATAAGCCCGGCGAGATGACCTGCGAGAAGAAACGTGCCGAGCGCCATGCCGAAAATGCCGAGCCATCCGCCGAGCAAAATGAAGCCGAATTTCAGTAGCCGGAACGGCGCACCGAACTCTTCGTTCGGAATCGCCAGCGAACAGAGCGCCGAAACCGCAACCACAACGACGGTCATCGGGCTCACCAGATTGGCGGAAACCGCTGCATCTCCGATGATCAGCCCGCCCACAATTCCGATCGTCCCGCCAAGCGGCCCCGGCATGCGCACACCGGCCTCGCGGATCAGTTCAAAAGCAAATTCCATCAGAAGAATTTCCAGAATGCCGGGGAACGGAACGCCTTTCCGCGCTTCGGCGAACGCCAGCAGGAGTTTGGTCGGAAGCACCTGCGTGTGAAAGCCCGTGACAGCCAGGTATCCGCCCGAAATCCACAGGGTGAGAAAGACCGCCGCATACCGCAGCAGCCGCTCAAATGAGACGATCAGAAAATGATGATACCGGTCCTCACTGACCTTTAAAAAGCTGTCAAATGATGCCGGGAAGAGAATCCCGACCGGGGAATTATCACATAAAAGCAGGATTCTTCCGTCCAGAATCTCCATCGCCGCGCGGTCCGGCCGTTCGGTCGTCTCGAATCGCGGGAACGGCGATTTCCACTGCGGTTCGCAGAGCTGCTCGACCATGCCGCTGTCAAAAACGCCGTCCACCTCCCAGCCGGCAATCTGCTGTTTTACCTCTTCCAGAAATTTCGGATAAATCAACTCTTTCTCATACACCAGAGCCAGAACCGTATCAGAACGCGCACCAAAATGTATCTCCTCCACTTTCAGATCGGTGGTCCGCAGACGCTTGCGGACGAGTGCCGTGTTGGTTTTGACGGAATCGGAAAAGCCCTCGTTTGAGCCGCGCAGCACTTTTTCGGACTCCGCTTTTTGCACTCCTAAATTGGGATAACCCTTCGATCCGATCTTGACTGCACGGTCATAATGATCCACAAAAAGAATTGCATTTCCCGCAAGCATGGAAGCGAACGCAGCTTCCATAGTGTCAAATTCCAGTGCATCCGAAATTCCGAGCTGATTTTCCGAGAGAGCCCCCGGGATATCTGCCTCGGGAACCTCCATCAGACGGTTCAACAGCTTCCCGATCACGGAATCCTTCAACATAACGCAGCTCACCGCCACTTCTACGTAGATCAGCAGCGCACCGGTTCCGCCCGTTTTGCCGAGTTTCATCGGGCGGATCTGAATATCATCGCAATTTTCACACCATGTACGGATCACGCTTTCATTTTCCGCCAGTGTGAGTGAAATCTGCGTCTTCTCTTTTTCCATGCCTGCGTCCCTCCTTCTCCTCCTTTTGAAAGCTTCCGAAAAACCATCTGGAGAAATATACTCTGCAAAATTTCATAAAAAAACATTCTGTCACGATTTTTTACTCTGTAACAGAATGTTCCTTTTTCGAAATTTTATACGCTTTTATTTTTCTTCTACACCCGTCATGCTCTGGTGATGTACGGTCTGCATAATACTCTCCTGCTGTCGCTCGATATGCTCGCGGATCATCTTCTGTGCGCCTGCAAGATCCCGATTTTTCATACGTTCATAGAGGGCATCGTGCTCCTCGACCAGGGAACGTCGGGATTTTACATCCTTTAAATATTCAATCCGGTAACGGTACATTTGCTCCCGCAGATTGTTCAGCAGCTGAATCAGGCGCTCGTTGTTCGTCGCCTGATAAATCACATCATGGAATGCCACATCTGCCTGTGCAAGCTTCTGCAGATCATCCGTCTCTGTTGTCTCCAGCATTTGTTCAAAGCTGCGCGATGCCTGATAAAGCTTCTGCAGTTCGCTCTCTGTAATCCGCTGACACGCCAGTTTTACCGCCAGCTCCTCGAGTCCGAGCCGCACCTCCAGCACATCGTTCAGATCTTTTTCCGTGATCTGCGCCACCTGTGCACCCTTTCGCGGCACCATGATTACAAGGCCATCCAATTCCAGCATGCGAATCGCTTCACGGATCGGCGTACGTGAAACGCCGAGCTGATTTGCCAGCCGGATCTCCATCAGCCGTTCACCCGGCTTTAACTCCCCGCGCAGAATCGCCTGGCGCAGCGTGCGGAACACGACATCGCGGAGCGGAAGGTACTGATAATCCTCCATCTGCAGGTCTAACTCATTTTTTGCCATACTTTGTACCTCCCGGTTTTGATACAGTAGTCAGGAATGTCTGTTTCGACAGTCCGCTTATTTTTAACTGATCGCGGGCAAATTCTGCCTTGTCCGGATCGTCGAAAATGCCGAATACGGTCGGGCCGCTGCCGCTCATCATCGCATTGACCGCACCGTTTTTCATCATCTGTGCCTTGATCTCATCGATCACCGGATACGCCGGACACGTCACGGATTCCAGCACATTTCCCATGCGGTCCGTGATGCCGTACAGGTCATGATTTCGGATCGCCTCTACCATGCCGTCGATATCCGGATGCTCCGTCACCTCATCAAGATGCAGGTTTCCATAGACAAATTTCGTCGAAACATTGATGCCCGGTTTTCCGATCAGCACGTAGCACATCGGTACGCCGGGAAGGGATGTCAGCTTTTCGCCGATTCCTTCTGCCAGCGCTGTACCGCGCATCACACAGTACGGAACATCCGCTCCGATCTGCACACCCCGCTCCATCAGCTGGCGTTTTGTCAGACCAAGCTGAAACATGCGGTTAATTCCTACCAGTGCTGCTGCCGCATCCGAGCTTCCGCCCGCCATGCCGGCCGCTACCGGGATAAATTTTGTCAGGTTCATATCGACACCCTGACGGATATCGAATTCATCCATCAGAATCTTTGCCGCTTTGTATACGAGATTTCCGTCATTACACGGAAGGAACGGCAGATTGGTTGTCAGCCTTATGCCAGGTTCTTTTCTCTCCTTTATTTCCAGCTGATCGTACATCTGGATCGTCTGCATTACCATGCGGACTTCATGGTAACCATCCTCTCTTTTTCCGGTCACATCAAGACCAAGATTTATTTTTGCAAGCGCACGCAGTTTCATCGTAGGCACCACCTTCGGTAATGTTTTTTGTATACATAGATATTAATGGATTTTTCTTCTATTTTCAAGCGTTATCTTCTGTTTTTGTACATAATTTTATACAATTCAGTTCAACAGACTTAGAAACGCAGGTGTAAGCAGTGGCTGCGTGAAACGACCAAGAACAAAATAAGAGTTTACGAACCTGTCGAAACTTGCTATAATTTTCATCAGATATCAGGGCAAAAGATCAAAAAGCCGGTGCAAGCTCGCTTGCAAGAGGATTTTTGATCTCTTGACCCCAACATTTTTGCCAGATGCCAGAGCATGTCTGAAAAAAAACTTTTCGTAAGCTGCGAATCTCAGATTACGGAAAATTTTCTCAAACACGCTCTAGCTTCTGCGAAGGAAAAGGAAGTAGCTTTTTATGAGTTCTACAAAGATCTTATTCATTTTACCCGCCAGGTTCTGGTCAACGGAATCCGCGATGGCATTCCGATCGGGCTTGGCTATTTTGCGGTCTTCGTTTTCGCTCGGCATTGCAGCGCGTAAGGCAGGTCTTAGTCCTTTTCAGGGCTTTCTCGCCAGTCTTTTCAACAATGCTTCCGCCGGAGAATACGCTGCCTTTACACTGATTGCCGCCAACGCAGGCTATCTGCAGGTCGCTATCATTACGCTCATCGCCAATGCGCGGTATCTTCTGATGAGCTGTGCGCTTGCCCAGCGCTTTTCGCCGGACACGCCGTTTTTCCACCGTTTTCTCATTGGTTACGATGTAACGGATGAACTGTTTGGCATCACAATCGCGCGCCCGGGCTGGCTGAATCCGTATTATACATACGGTGCCATTCTCGTCGCTGCTCCCGCGTGGTCGATCGGCACGGCTCTTGGTATTATTGCCGGAAATCTGCTGCCGCTGCGCGCTGTCAGTGCCTTAAGCGTGGCGCTGTACGGCATGTTCCTTGCAATCATCATTCCCCCGGCGCGAAAGAGCCGTGTGGTAGCGGGTCTTGTTGCCGTCAGCTTTTTCTTAAGCTTTATCTGCAGCTATCTCCCGGGCATCTCCACTCTCTCCGACGGAACCAGAACGATTCTGCTCACCGTTCTGATTTCCTGCGCCGGAGCTATCCTGTTCCCGGTAAAGACAGAGGAGGAAAATGCTGATGTACAATAATTATATCTATATCGCCGTCATGGCTCTGGTTTCCTACACAATCCGGATTCTGCCGCTGACGCTGATTCGGAAGCCGATTAAAAATCAGTTTATTCAGTCGTTTCTGTACTACGTTCCATACGTGACGCTGTCAGTCATGACCTTCCCGGCGATTGTCCATGCAACACAGAGCCCTGTTTCCGGCGCACTCGCGCTTGTCGTCGGCATCGCAGCCGCATGGTTCGGTGCAAGCCTGTTTCAGGTTTCGGTGGCATGCTGTGCCGTGGTGTTTGTGATTGAATTATTTTTGTAATAGAAATGAGCCGCCCTGTGGGAACAATCCTTTTCCCCGGGGCGGCCCGTTTTGTATGTATTACTTTTCTGTTTCTGTTTTTCTGAAATGATAAACGCTGACCGAAGCCGCCGGCAGTGCAATCTGGAAGGAGTCTTTTTCCCGTGCAGGTGCTTTTCCTTCTTTGCAGCGGACTCGGTTCGGATGTTTCGCATCGTTGTAGTTCTGCGGATCTTTGGAGTACAGTGTTTTGGCCTCAACAAATTCCGGACACTGTTTGAATTTCAATTCGATTTTCTTTGATTCGCTGTAGCTTGTATTTACGAGGTTGACGTAGATATCATCATTTTTGATCGAAGCAAAGATGCAGACCTCAGGATCTTTGTTCTTTTCCTCAAAGCCAAGCGTATACGCACCCTGATGCACCTGATACATATCGAACACATCGTAGTTTGGTGTCAGAATACAATGCTCACCATCCGTCAGGAACAGGGAATTCAGGACATTGACAGACTGTGCCACACATGCCATGCGCACATCCCCGGTATTGCGGTGGAAGATGTCGAGCGTCAGTGCAGTTGTAACGGCATCACGCATCGTACACTGCTGATACAGCGCCGGGCGCGCATTAAATGCACTGCTGTGCCAGTTGCCCCACTCACCGACAATCAGTTCACATTTTCTCGGTGCCGCCTGGAACGGACCCTCCGGTTTCGGAAGTGCCTCAAGACCAGCGTCTATCAGGCGGCGCTGCTCGTGAATGACATTTTCCAGCTCTTTGCATCCATTGATCACATCATACCACTGTTTTTCATCAAACTTTTTCTCTGTCTGAAGCTGTTTCAGATTCCAGTTGTAAAAATGGAGATCGTAGCCATAGAGAGACGGCATCCGGTATTTTCCCATTTCCTTAAAGAAATCTTTTGTCCACGCAGCACGTTCTTTCGGCTTATTTCCATCCGGGCCGCTGGCGATGCATTTCATGGAAAATGTCTGATCGCCGCCTCCAAACGACGGACAGGAGGAACTGAATTTCCGGTATTCGTTCGCATACATCTGCGGCGTCATTTTTCCGCCGCCGTCCCATACTTCATTTCCGATACCCCCAGTATTCAATCTCGAACGGTTTTTCATGGCCGTTTGTTTTTCGTTCCTGCGAAAGTGCCGTCGGCTCTTTGCGGTTACAGTACTCCATCCACTCTCGCATCTCGGATGGAGAGCCGGTCATCATATTGATATTAAACCATGGCTTCGCGCCGATCATCTCGCAAAATTCCATCATCTCGTGCATACCGAACTGATTGGGATCCGTCTCGAAAGTACCGAAGTTTTCATTGTATGTAACCGGCCGCTGCTCCCGCGGACCTATGCCGTTCCGCCAGTGATATACATCCGCAAAACATCCGCCAGGCCAGCGGATCACCGGCGGGTGCAGCTTCTGAAATGCATCAACAAGGTCTTTTCGGATTCCATGATAATTCGGAATCTCCGAATCCTCTCCAACCCAGATTCCATCATAAATACAGGAGCCAAGAAACTCGATAAAGTGTCCCTGCAGTTCCGGGTAAATATATTTTTCTCCAGCTAATTTTCGAAACGTAATCTTCTGCATAAAAATCCTCCAAATGAAAGGGTGGTGTGTATTTTTGCTCCTTTTCAGTATAGGACACTTTAAAGGAAAATACAATTTATTCTGAAAAGATCTCCGTAAAACTAGGATTTTCTGGTTTTACGGAGATCACAAATTTTTTATGCTCTTTTTTTTGCCTGCTCCCCTCGGCGGATTTACCCGTCGAAATTTTAGCGCCCGTTCTGGAGTCGTTTCCGGACAATCTTCATCAAATACAATAGGTTTTTCTTTTGCTGCTTTTAGTTCCCTTAATTCTTCTTCTGAAAAAGCGAGTTCTTTTATCAGGCTTTCTGTCATTTCTTTAGTATTTACCATAATAAAGCCCCCTTTCAAAATTGGTTGCATATCTTGCGGAGATTAATCTTGTCACATCTATTTCTGCCCCATTTTCATTTTTCCGTATTCTTTCCGTATACACTACAAACAAAACATCATCACTTTTTATATTTCCGATCATAATCTCTGTATTACGCTCTATTTGCGCTGTCCCTGCAGATAAATCACCTATGATATCATATCGATCTTCAACATTACTATTTTCCTCATCATAATATTCTATTCGATCATAATCAAAAAATACACGGGCAGCACTTTTAAATGAAATTCCATGTTTTTCTATATTAATTTTATTCTTTTTCTCATCATATTCGAAAATCATTCCACCAAGTGAAAATGTTACAGTTTTGCTATTCTCCAATGATTACCTCCGATTTCAGTATTTTACTGTTTTTATCGTATCATCTTTTCTTTTCTGCGTCAATGCATGATGTTAATTCACAAATTGCAATTCTCTACTTGACATCTGATATTATCAGTGATATATCAATAGTATAATCAGAAAGAAATGCAAGATTTACCAGTTGATAACGCATAAAAAACTATACAGGAGAATTTTCATGGATCAGAAATTATATGACAGTTATGTAAAGATTTTAAAAAACGAGCTTGTTCCGGCGCTTGGCTGTACAGAGCCGATTGCCATTGCATATGCGGCAGCAAAAGCACGCGAAGTACTCGGACAGATGCCGGAATCGATCGAGCTTTGCTGCAGTGGAAACATCATCAAAAACGTAAAGGGTGTTAAAGTTCCAAACTCCAATGGCCTGAAGGGAATTGATGTTGCGGCAACGCTTGGCGTCGTCGGAGGCTGTGCCGAACGTGAACTTGAAGTACTTGAAGATGTGACCGAAGCAGATATTGAAAATACAAAAAAGCTGGTACAGCAGGGATTCTGTACCTGTACTTTAAAAGAAGGCGTAGAAAATCTCTACATTGTTGCAAAAGTCATTGCCGGAGAGCACAGTGCAGAAGTAACAATTGTAAACCGTCATACTCTGATTTCACGCATCGTAAAAGATGGTGAGATACTTTATCAGATTGCGGCTCATGAGGATTCCCCTGAATACGTTGATAAAAGTGTGCTGAACGTCAAGGATATTCTTGAATTTGCCGATACTGTGAAGATCGAAGACATCAAAGAAATTCTTGACCGTCAGATCACCATGAACTCTGCCATTTCCGATGAAGGTCTCCGTCATCCATACGGTGCACAGGTTGGCCGCACGCTGCTGAACGAATACGGCAATGACGTAAAAATCCGCGCCCGCGCCCGTGCAGCGGCAGGCTCCGATGCGCGTATGAGCGGCTGCTCTCTTCCGGTCGTCATCAATTCCGGCAGCGGAAACCAGGGCATGACCGTTTCCCTTCCTGTCATTGAGTTTGCAAAAGAATGGAACGTTTCCCAGGAAAAACTGTACCGCGCACTCGTTGTCAGCAACCTGATTGCGGTTCATCAGAAAAAATATATTGGAAGTCTTTCCGCTTACTGCGGCGCCGTCAGCGCAGGCTGTGGAGCCGGTGCCGCCATTACCTATCTTTCTGGCGGAACTTATGAAGATGTCAGTCTGACGATCGTCAACACCATTGGAAACGTCGGCGGTATTGTCTGCGACGGCGCAAAATCCTCCTGTGCGGCGAAAATTGCATCCGCTGTTGACGCTGCTATTCTCGCCCACTACATGGGCCAGCATCACAGAAGTTTCCAGCCGGGCGAAGGTATCGTGCGGGAAGATGTCGAGGATACGATCAAGAGTATGGGATACATCGGAAGAGTCGGCATGAAAGATACCGATACGGAGATCCTGAATATTATGATCGACCGTGTGGATATTGACGAAGTGTGTAAATAACGAAAGTATTACGATAGACAGCCATCTGGACAAACTTGCACAGATGGCTGTTTTTATATTGCTCTTTCTGTCCATACAAAAACCCGCTGCGACGCCCTCTGTCGAACAAAATTTCCGATAAATTGTGACACACATCTTGTGGAAAGCTTTTTTCAAACAGGCTCTGATTTTGATTAGCAGTCCCTGTCACATCCCATAATTCAATTTCAGTTTCGCAAAAAAGTCTCTCAACGTCAGCTCCGCATTCGGATCATGGTAAACGCGAATTTTGCGGTTCTTTCCGGTGAAGTGATAGCTCATGTCCTCATAGCTGATTTCCGGCGCTTCTACCATTTCATAGAGGTCGGTACGCTGTACCTCTGCCAGCAGCAACCCAACTGTCGGAGAATCGCCGAGACCCCAGATTTCGCCGTGCGGCCATTCCTGGAACTGATAGAAGGTGTTGTTAAAGTCTACCATCTGCTGATACAGATAATTTCCAATTTCTCCACATGGCTGAACATTAAGCTGCAGCTCGGCAAGAGAAACTGTTACTTTCTTGTATACGGTAGACGGAACCTGCCATACCTTCATGCCGGATTTCATCACAACGTTTGCAGCTGCGATATCCTGGCGGAGGTTGAACTCTTCTCCCCCTTCCGGATACGGTGCTCCGCCGATCCAGATGGCGGTCATGCGGTCTGCGATTTCCGGTTTCATCAGAAGTGCGGAGGCAACGTCGGTCAGTGCTCCCTGGCAGGCGATGAACAGCGGATGCGGATCATCTTTCATGGCTTCTTCGGCGATCAGCTTTGCGCCATCCGACACGGCCGGAGTCTGCTCGTCCTTCATCGGAAATTCCGATCCTTTGCAGACCGGGCATACGCCCTGCCGATCCATCAGATCCAGCACTTTATTGACCTCGTCCATGCTCGCCTGTGCTGTGTGGCCATCGCCGTAATCGCGGGAGAACATGTTGAAGTGACACGGAACGATGCCTTTCAGAATAAACATCGGTGTCATCAGGTGATGTGCCAGTGCGAACTGGTCGTCCGCCTCATTTTTGCAGTCTGTGCTGACAATCATACGCACGCGTTTGTTGTCCGGCACGGAAAATGTGTAATTCATTTTTTTCATAGTAAATCCTTTCTGCTGTAAAAGCCAAAAACATACAAAGCAATCCGCCCGAAGACCGCACAGCTTTACGGTTTCCGGGCGGATTTGCCTTAGATCTAATTATACCTAATGTTGATCTTTCGTTAGTTTGCTTCTTTTGCTGCTGCAATCGTATCAAGGTTAGACTGCGGAGTTTCTGTAGCTCCTCCGTTTTCATCCAGCCATTTATCCAGCTGCTCCTGTTTTGCATCCATAACAGTCTGCAGTCCGGCTGCATACAGCGCATCATTCAGTTTCTGGAGTGTTTCTTCTACACCAGCAACTCCGACAGAGCCTGTCTCAAGTGCTGGACGATACGTATTCAGTGCATTCTGCAGAGCTGTGATCTGTGTAGAGTATTCAGAAGAATCCCACATAAATCCGTATGCCGGTGAATACTGTGCCCAGTCGTTATGGTGCTGCAGTTTATCCCAGTAATTTGCATCCTTGGAACCATCATTCCATACGTATGTGTTAAACTGATTGCCCATAAACCATCCTGTATTCTGATGATATTTAAAGTTAGAAGCATCTTCACCATCTACATAATAAGCAGTACCATCATCCAAAACTTTATAGTTTACATCCTGAATACCATTCTGCCACAGATTCATAACCTCCGGATCTGTATACAGCGCGGAGATAAACTTAAAGGCCATTTCCGGATCCGCACTGTTGGTTGCGATGCCAGTATCATAAAAACTTACGTTTGTAGTTGAATATCCACCTTCTACATCCTGTCCAAAATACATTGCATAGCAGTCTGTTCCTGTAGATGCCTTTGCCTCAACAAGATAGCCCGGCTTAATTGCTGACATATAAGAGAACGTATTTCCAGCCTTCATCATAACTGCAGCTCCCTGTGTATCCGTCAACGCATCCGGATAAATGTATCCTGCATCAAACCATTCCGCCAGCTGGGTTACTGCTTCTTTGTAAGTATCTGTTTCAAACTCATTCACTACGGTTGTGGAGTCATGATCAGCCTCCCAGTCCAGAACACCGAACTGATCCGCTAACTCGTCGAAAAATGCAAGACGTCTCATCGGGCTTGCACTTCCCTGCAGATACAGAGGTGTCATTTCCGGATGTGCTTCTTTTACTTTCTTGAAAATTTCAGTTGCAACCGACCAGTCATACACTTTTCCGGTGTATTCATCCTGATTCAGCTCCAAACCATATTCTTCTGCGATACCAAGCTCATCACAGATATCTGCTCTCATAGTCAGACCACCAAGTTCAACCGATTCCTTCTGTGCCGGGAAGCCGAACAGAATACCATTCATGGAACCTACCGTTGCATTTGCCTCACCAAGTACATCCTTAATGGCCTGTCCTTCCGGAGTATCCATATATTGATTCATGTCGACAATACCATTCATTGCAATCCAACTGGAAGCATTGCTGTAATAAATTGGCATAACATCCAGTTCATCACCGCCGGAAATCATCAGCTGAATTGTCTGCTGATATTCTGAATACTGCAGTGGAAGAAATTCCACTTCAATATGGTATTTCGGAATCATATATTCATTCAATGCATCCTGTACTACAGTACGTGCTGCGTCATCCTGCTCGTAGAACTCGACGAAGGCAAATACGAGATGATAAGGATTTTCTTCCGTATACTCACCAAGCTCTGTTTTTGTTACGGAAGCATCTGCCTCGCCAGATGCCGATGCTGTTGATGTTGTTCCAGAAGAGCTCTTGGAAGAGCCGGAAGTGTCTCCACTGTTTCCGCAGCCGACAAGCAGGCCGCCCACCATTGTCGCTGCCAGAAAAGCAGCAAGCATTTTTCTTTTCATATGAAAATTCCTCCTTAAAATAATTTTATCACGAAGCAGCCTTTTGCTGCTAATGATTCATTCTATCTGTATCAGCCTTTGACTGCGCCAAGAGCGATACCTTTTGCATAATATTTCTGGAAAGACGGGAAAATCAGCATAATCGGCAGAATTGCTACGAATGCAATTGCCATCTGGATTCCCGTTGCCGGAATGGTCGATGCAGCTGCTGTCACATTCGAGTTGGAGCTCTGTGTCAGGAACTGAATATTCTGTACCATCTGGTTCAGAAGGTTCTGTACGTTGTACAGACCTGTATTCTTAACGATATAGTACAGACCATTGGTCCAGTCATTCCAGTAAGCAAGGCCTGCAAAGGTGCCCATTGTTACCAAGATCGGTTTTCCAAGCGGAAGTACGATTTTCCAGAAGATGGTAAACTGGCTTGCACCGTCAATCTCTGCCGCCTCGTATAATCCATCCGGAATGCTTGTGGTAAAATAAGTTCGAATCATCATAACATTCCATGCAGAAAGCAGGAAGTTTGGAAGCAGCTGTGCAAAAATCGTATCTTTGATATGGAAGGTACCTGTCCACATAATGTAAGATGGAACGATACCGCCGTTGAACAGCATGGTAAAGAACACGAAGAACATCATCACATTTCTGCCCGGAAGATTTTTTACTGACAAAGGATAGGCCATCAGAGCAGACAGAAGGACATTCAACAGAGTTCCGACTACCGTGACACCAATACTTACTCCATAGGCCTTCAAAATCTGACCTCCGGATTTGATGATGTAGGAATAGGACGCGAGGGAGAACTTCTTCGGAAAGAAGGAGTATCCATTCGCTACCAGTGTGTTTTCATCTGTAATAGAAGACATAAATAACAGAATAAACGGTAAGATAATGGCAAGCGTCCAGATAATCATGACAGCGTTTGCTAAAATCTGATATTTGGAAAATGGTTTTTCTTTCATACGTGATCTCCTTAGAACATTGCGTTTTCTTTGCTGACTTTACGTACGATTCCGTTTGCGGTAAGGACAATGATAAATCCGATGATGGACTGATAGAAGCCGGCTGCTGCAGACATTCCGACATTTCCGGATTTCATCAGGCCGCGGTATACGTAGGTATCAATAACATTGGTTGCCGAGTACAGAAGTCCTGAATCACGTGGTACCTGATAGAACAGACCGAAATCGGAATAGAAGATACGGCCGACACTCATCAATGTCAGGGTGATTACGGTTGGTTTCAGGAATGGAAGCGTAATGTTTTTGATCTGCTGCCATTTGGTTGCGCCATCCAGAGAAGCTGCCTCATACAGAGACGGATCAATGCCATTGATGGTAGATATGTATATCAGACATCCATATCCTACACCCTTCCAGGTATTTACAAAAATCAGAATGAACGGCCAGTATTTCGGTTCTGCATACCAGTTCACAGCATCTTTTTCCAAGTGCACTTAAAATCGAATTGTTTACAATACCTGTACTCTGACTTAAAAATGCATATACAATGTAGCCAAGAATAACAGCCGACATCAGATATGGAAACAAGATTGCACTCTGATAAATTTTCTTTAATTTTTTATTAAACGTATCGCAGATAAAGATTGCAAAAATAATTCCGACTACCGTGTTCAGAACAATAAACGCCAGATTGTAAAGTAACGTATTTCTTGTAATAGTCCATGCATCCGATGATGCAAACAGAAATTCAAAGTTCGCCAGTCCGCAGAACGGGCTCTTCCAGATTCCCAAACGGGCATTGTACTTCTTAAATGCTACGATAATGCCTGCCATCGGAATATAATTGTTAATGAGCAGATAGATCGCGCCTGGAAGGAACATCAGATACAGCGGAAGGTATCGTTTGAATTTTGCTGCTTTGCTGTGGCTACTCCCGGATGATGCATGGGATTTTTTTAAAGATGCCATGTTTTTCCTCCTCGTTTCCTCTTTGTTTTCTCGTTTTCTTTGTCGTTGCAAGCATGTTCGAACAAAATTGCTTTGACTATCAACTGTTGTTATTATATAATTTTAATAAACTTTTTAGCAATTCACATTGCTTAGGTTTTATTGCACTTTTCTTAGAATCTATGTGCAAATTATATATAATTACGGAGGCATCCTTCTTGAATTCATCAAAACATCGTACTTTTTCACTAAACTTCAATTTTTTTGACCACACTATGCACAAACACAAAATATATTCCCTAAAGAAAAAAGCATTTTGGTATTGGATGCGTATTTTAATAATGTTCAGTATTTTATTGCTGTTTTTAATTTTTTATATTTCCAAACAGCTTCAGCATGAAACCTACCAGGGAATTCATCAGACAATGGATCTTTATGTCCAGCAGTTAAATAAGAGTATGGAAACTGCTGAAAACTGTCTCTGGGAATTCGCTAATAACAATACTGATGTTGTCGATACGATCACTTCCAAAAACAACCCAAACGCAGTGATTTCCCAGATTAAAGCCTCCAGGCTTTTGGATAATACTTTAAGTTACATGACAGACATTGACGGTATGTTTGTTTATGGAAAAGCAAACGACCATTTTGTCTGCCGCTATAAAAATGGGGGCTCCAATGACTGTAGTTCCTACATGAAAAAGCTTTTACGTCAGTCGGGAGAGGACGCCTCCGCTCTCAACTTCAAGAGTTGGTATTATATAGAGCTGGAACGCCATACCTATCTGATCCGAATTATCAATGATCTCCATGGCTATCTTGGTGCCTGGATCCGTCTGGATGAACTGAATGCTCCATTTGATGATTCAAATACCATTTTTCTGTTTGCTGATGAAAATGGTATTCCATACGACAACGAAAGCTGGTCCGATTTTAAACTGTCTACCGACTTTTCTACCCAGAAACCTCATCGGATCCGCGGAAAGGACGGTATACAATATTTACAGGTCGCTGAAAAGCTTCCTTCTTCTACCTGCTCCTTAAATGCACTCATCCCCTCCGAAGAAGTCAACACTCCTATTTACAATATGCTCAAGCTTCTGCTCGGGGGTGCTCTGCTGATTTTCGTGGTTTCTCTTTTATGGACCGTTTCCTATGAACACCTGATTTCAAAGCCTCTTGATCTGATCCGGAAAATGGCATCACAGGTCAAAGAGGAACAACAGGTGCCGCACCCGGATCTTTCCAATGAGCGGTGTGAGGAGGTTCTGGAAATCGGTGAAACACTGAATAAGCTGATGAATCGAATTGAGAAGTTAAAAATCAATGTTTATGAGGATAAATTAAATCTGAAGGCACTGGAGATTCAGTATCTGAAATCCCAGGTAGCGCCGCACTCTCTGATCAACTGTCTCTCCGCAATCGCATCAATGCCATTCACGGAAGAAGGAAGGCGGCTCACAAATGAATTCGTCCGCACACTTTCGAATCATTTGCGGTACACCTGCAGGATAAGACAGCCGTTCCTTTGAAAGAAGAACTGAAATACGTAGAAAATTTTCTGGAGATGACAGAACTGCGGTTTCCAGGCTGTCTGAACTGGGAAATCCATGTGGATGAGAAATGCAGGAATGCTTCTGTTTTTCCGATCATTCTGCTGATGTTTACAGAAAATACCATCAAGCACAACATGATCATGGGCGAAGAGCTCCGTGTCCGTATCACCGGCAGCCTTGTGGAGCGCAATGGTGAAAAATATGTGGTTCTCACTCATCTCGACTCCGGCAGTGGTTATTTTGAAGAGGATCTGGAATACCTGAACCGGCCAGTTTCCCAGCAGGTTCATGACTTTGATGGAAAAAAAAATCGGAACCTACAATCTGCTCAAACGGCTTTATCTTGTTTATGGAGAAAAAGCCCATGCGCATTTTTCCAACGAACCCGGATGGGGTGCAAGATCAGAGGTTACGATTCCATACATTCCATACCGGGAGGATGGCAATCCGCCGGAAAGCAAAATTGAAAAATCGGAACCTCTTTTTTCACATGCTTCCGACACACCTCAGGTCCCCGGCAAAAGAAACGAGAGCTAAAGCTTGTTTGAAAAAGGCTTTCGGCTTGCTTTTTGTAACGATTCAAATCCATGCGAAACGGAAGAAAGGAACAGGGCTTTTTACAATGAACATTTTAGTAGTGGATGATGAATATTATATTGTGAAAAACATTATCGAAACGACAGACTGGTCGGCGACTCGGGATTGAGCAAGGCGTTTCCTGCCTACAGTGCCAGCCAGGCAAAACGAATTTTTGAGGGTTCCCAGGATATTGATATTCTTTTGACTGACATTGAAATGCCGCGCGAAACCGGTCTGCAGTTAGTGGAATGGCTTCATGAGAACGATTTTCATCCCATCGTACTCGTTCTGACCGGCCATCAGCGATTTGATTATGCGCAGGAAGCGCTGAATTTACATATTTTCTCCTACCTGTTAAAGCCAATCGACCCGGATCAGCTTATGGAAAAGCTGGCGGCGGCTGTGCAGGAGGTGAAGAAAAATGCATGGTATGAGAAGGAGCGGCTGAATATGGAAGAGCACCTCTCCACCGATACCTCGGACCCGATCAGCGTCATCAAGGACTATATCCGTTCGCATCTTTCCGATCCGGATCTGGGACGTACCTCGATCACCGACAAAATCCACATGAACCCGGACTACCTGTCCCACATTTTCAGCACGAAGGCAGGAGCATCGCTCAGCAGCTACATCATGGATGAACGCATGGCAGCCGCAAAACGCCTGCTTGCCACCACAAGCTTCTCCCCCCAGCAAATCTGTGACCAGATCGGAATCGCAAACGTTTCCTACTTTTACCGGCAGTTCAAGAAAAGCAGCGGGGTGACACCGCAGCAGTATCGGGAGAGGCATTTTCATGGATAATCACGAGCCCTGGAGCGTGCCTGAAAAAGGTCTCCAGCGCGCAAAAAAACAGAGTGTATTGGAATTTTTCGTTCCTATGCACTCTGTTTCATTTCTTACCCACAAAAATCCGCCAGATCCTCTTTCAGATAATTCTGCGTCTTCTCCAGATCTTTCTCCCGGATGCTCTGCATAATATCGTTATGATGAGCAATGTCCAATGCCGGGTTTACGTTGGACCAGGTCTGCCAGTAAAACTGGGCGTAAGCGCGTTTTAAGACGTTCATGGTGCGTTCAAGTTCCTGATATGCATAAGCATTTCCGGAGAAGGAGATTAATTTCAGATGAAATGCCGTATTCGCCTCCCAGTGATCCCATACGCTGTCGGTGCTCTGTTTGCATCTCTCATCAATCTCGGCAAGCTCCGCCAGATTTTCTTCGGTGATATGTCCGATCGACTGACGAAGATATCCGCCCTCGAGAACAAGGCGGAAATCCAGAATATTCTGCGCCTCTTCGCGGGACACGCTGACAACCTGGTAGCCGAAGCGCGGGAAGCTGCGGAGGATTCCCTCATTGCAGAGCGTCACAAGGGCTTCACGGATCGGTGTCTTGCTGCAGCCGAATTTCTGTACCAGCTCCTGCTCGTTGATAATTTGATTGGGTTTATATTCATCGGTAAAAATGCCGTTCAAAATGGCCTGATATACCATATTTTTAAGGCTTTCCTGTTGTTTTTTCATAAGGGGAAACTCCTTATCTTTTATTTTCTTCACTTTTGCGCATCCTGATTTTTTTCTTCTCCAAATGCGCCCTGTTTTTTATCTTAACAAATTTTTTTTTGTCTTGTAAATGCCGTGCTCCCAGATTTTTACCGGTAAAAAAGAGGAAAATGATGTTTTCACCATTTTCCCTCTTCTGTTCCCTCATTGGATGTTATCGCTTATTCTGTCTGCCGTCAGATTACATACTCATTCGACTTCTGCATCTGCCATTCCACCAGATCTGCCAGCGTAATATTGTCCACCACACTGTTGATGGCATCGTTCAGTTTTTTCCAGAGCATCACCGTAACGCACTGATCTTCCCTGCCGCAGTCGGCGCCGTCTTCTACACAGTCCACCGGCGCAAGGCTGCCCTCGGTCAGACGCAGGATCATGCCCACGGTATATTCTTCCGGCTTTCGTTTCAGGGAATAACCGCCCGCCGGGCCGCGCACACTTTTTACGAAACCAGCTTTATTCAAAATCGAGATAATCTGTTCCAGATATTTTTCCGAAATCTCCTGCCGCTTTGCCACATCTTTCAAACGCACCGGTTCGCCGGTATTGTTGAGTGCCAGATCCAGCATCAGACGAAGCGCATACCGTCCTCTTGTCGAAACTTTCATTCTATTTCCTCCGAATATATGTCATGATAAAAATACCTTCTTTTATTTTATTCCATATTCTCTACATATTCAATAGGAAATATAACACAAAACCAAAGCATGTCCGAAAAATGCAATGACTTTTTATCCGCTTTCCATGCTTACTTATCATCTCAAATCCTGCGCAATCTCTTCTCCCATCTTCTCTACCGCATCCACAATCTCCCGGATCTGCTCTCCGGTAATTCCATCGATATGCACGCCACCGGTGCAGACGGTCACGGTACGGCAGGCACAACAGATTTTTCCGCCAGCATCCGGCACAGTACCTCATCTTTATGTCCGGTGCGGTTCCACACCGAGGAAGTCGCACTCCAGCTCCCGTCTCCGGTCAGCGATTCTCGTGGTACGGCCTGCACCACACAGCCGATATGCGGCTTTTCTCCTCCGGCGAGACAGATCTGAAAGTCCTCACCGAGCTTCATTACCGTCACTTCCATCGTGCATCCTGCGGCTGTTGCCTTTTTTGTCAGCATTCTTTCCATCTCCGGTACTCCTTTACTTCCACGCCGAACGGCGAAAGCAGTTTGGCCGCAAGATGTGTCACCATATCGTCGATGGACTCCGGTTTCTGATAAAAGGTCATCATCGGCGGAACAATCCATACATTTGACAATCTCGACAGTTCGTACAGATTCCGCAGATGAATTTCACTCATCGGTGTCTCCCGCGCCGCCAGCACGAGCGGACGTTTTTCTTTGATGGTTACATCCGCCGCGCGCAGCAGCAGATTGTCGGTGTATCCGCTTACAATTCCTGCCGCTGTTTTCATGCTGCACGGCACAATCACCATGCCTTCTGTCCGGTACGACCCGCTCGCCGGGCCTGCACCGATGTTGTCCTGCTCGAGCACTTCATCTGCCAGCGCTTCCACCTGCGAAACACTCCAGTCTGTCTCCTGTTCCAGCGTCAGCTTTGCACTGCGGCTCATCACCAGAAGGGAACGGTATTCCTCACTATCCCGCAGAATTTCAAGGCACTTCATCAGCAGCGGCATTCCACTCGCCCCGGAAGCGCCAACTACAATCCGTTTTTCCTACAGTCATCCGTCTCGTTCCTTCCTTTTATCCCCAAAAAGTTCCATCGATCCATGCGAATAACTCGTCGAGGTCGTAGTCGCCTGCATGCGGCGTATTCCATGGGGAATGGTAATCAACCTCACAGCCCGCCTCGCGCAGTTTTGCCGTCAGCATTGCCGAGATCACCAAAGAGGTGTCGCGGTCGCACTCGCCGTGGCGGATGCGGAAATGCTGTGCTTTTTCTGCTTTTTCGTCCATAATGTATTCCATTGGATTCATCTATTTTCACAACTTCTGCTTCCGCACACGCGCCCTGTGCTTTCGTGTGTGCTGTGCTGTATTCCGTGAAGTGGCGGCAGTTTGTCGTCTCGTTTCCAAACAGATCATTCTCCGGGCTTTCCAGATCCAGCGCATCAAAAGCAGGTGCCGTTTTCATCCGGGTGATGTCTTTGACATAAGCGGTAAAATCCATGCCCTGCACTTTGCCGTTCTCGACGATCAGCCATGGTTTATCTGATAAATCCACACCCTGGTCAGATGCTCTCTGCGCAGATTCCATCACAACGCGTTTTACATATTCCTTCAGGGATCCTTCTCCGTCTGCATCAAGTGTCAGTGGATCTCCGTTTTCATCCTTCAATCCAAGGCTGTTTACATATGCCGGAAACATTGCTTTTTCCTCTGCTGAAACAAGGATCTGTTCTTTCGTCATCTCGCCATCCACTGGTGTGAAAACCGGGCGGCCGCCCTCATCCATTTTCATGTTGGCACGGTGAAAATCATTTACTCCGCAAAATTCCCATTCATACGCCATGTCTGCGTGTTCAAGGTTTGTGATCGGGCAGTAGCAGGAAGCCGCAAACACGTTATCTCCGGCATCCGCCGCGCCAAGTGCCTGCAGATACGGCTCATAGTCCGGGTGATTTCCCGTGCTTCCCATCAGGGATGACAGCGCACCTCCGGCACTCGTTCCATTGGTGATAATTTTGCTCGCATCGCCAGGCAACTCATCCGCGAAGAAGTGGAGATATCGCACGGCTGCTTTATAATCAACCACGCAGGATGGTGCTTTTCCGTTGTACCGGCCATCTGCCCCCTTCTGCACTCTGCCGCGGATTGCCGGGGATGCCACAACATAGCCGTGCTGCAGTGCACGAAAAATCGTGTTGGGTCTGCCCTGTAAAAATGGATTCGTTCCAGGCTCATCCGCCGGACCCGGCATGTAGCCGCCGACCGTATTCGGCATGAAAACCGGCGCGCTTCCTAAATCATAGCCATGCAGGGATGCTCCCTCATAATAGCATTCCGGCACAAAAAGATTCATCTTCTGAAACTCTTCATTAACCGGTTTTTCCACATAAATCAGGTCGCGGAACGCCCGAAACCGGATCGTCTCGCCACACAGTGTTACTTCTTCTATTGTATAATCGTTTTTCTCAAATTTCAGCATACCAGGCTACTCTCCTTTTTTGACAAAATATACTTTTTAGAACACAATATAACATTTTTTTGCAAAACATGCTTTTATTCCTCGTCCAGCCAGTGTTTCGAATCAACTTCCAGAAACCTCGCCCGCACAAATCTTTTCTTCTGATCATACGGCACGGTACAGTCAAAAATTGTCTTGCATGCAATTCCGTGATCGCGGATCGATGGCGAACACGTCGGATCGTTTGACGGATCGAGCGGATGACACCGGACACCTGGGATCGTGATGATATCCGCATCGCCCTGGAATCGTGTGTTCATTGCCCAAAGGACATCGTTCATATCGAAGCAGTCCACGTCCTCATCCACGAGAAATACATGTTTCAGTTCACTGAATGCAGAAAAAGCCAGCAGCGCCGCCTGACGCTGTCTTCCCTCATCACTTGGACCAAGCTTTTTAAATTGAAGAACAGCCATATATTTTCCGCCGCCCGCAGAACCACAGTACACATTCCGGAGTCGTCCCGGCATTGCTTTTTCTACCATGCCATAGATACTCGCTTCCGTCGGAATGCCCGCCATGGAAACATGTTCCTCGCTTGGTCCGATGCAGGTCTGCATGATCGGATTTCGCCGGTGTGTTACCGCTTTTACTTTAATCAGGCGGCACTGATCGCTCGCCGGACCGGTATAACCCGGAAATTCCGGCATGGCGTAACCGGTGTGGCTGTTCTGATCTTCCTGCACACGCACGCCCGGGATAACCTCGCCCTCGATCACATACTCTGCATTCGCAATTGCCATCTCATTTACCGAAACGCAATAGGCACAGTTCCACCGGCTCTTTCCGCAGCGCACCTGCAACCGAAAGCTCATCGTAACCAAGCGGTGTTGTCGGCGGCTCAAAGCAGGAACCGATCTCAATCGCAGGATCGACGCCGATGCTGATGGAAATCGGCAGTTTCTGGCCAAGCTCCTCCGCACGGTCTGCCATCGCGCCGATATGGCGTGCACCCGGCGTGAAGAAAATCGAAAGTTCGTCTTTTCCCTGAATACAGAGACGGTGAATCGTCACATCGTGCAGCCCGGTATCCGGGTGGGAAGCGTAACACATGCCAAGCGTGATGTACGGGCCTGCGTCATCCGGCGTGTTGGTCGGTGCCGGGACGAGGCGGTTCAGATCAAAATCGGGATCCGTCGCCAGATGCACAACCTCCTGACACGGCGGCGCACCCTGAAATTCCACCGGTGCAACCGGCTTTTCCACGCTGTGATACAGCATTTTCCCAAGATTCTCCGACTCACAGTCCAAAAGTGCAGCCACACGCTTCCGGCTCGCCAGGACACCGATCGCAACACTTGCGTCCGGGTGGCCTTTGATATTGCGGAAAATCATTGCCGGTCCTTCTTTCGTCGGACGTTTTACCGTTCCGCCCGCGCCGACATAGCGGTAAACTCCGGCAAGCTCCGCCATCGGATCAACTGCAACATCCGTCTCGGCAAGCTGTCCCGGCATATTTTTCAATCGTTCCAGCGCACTGCGCAGATCTCTTACTTTTTCAGCCATAATCTATTCTCCTTATTCCCAAATCAAACTGTCTCATAGAATGTTCTTTTTTTGTACTCCATTCAGCCAGCAAATCCATCGGATCCTCTCCATCCACTTTCCCTGCTGCATTGTTTTATCCTTTTTTATTTTAAAAAGAAACCTTTGTGGAATCAATTCGATCTGTGGTACAATTGTTTCCAGAATGGAATGAATGAAATGGAATGATTTTCAAAAGGAGGTTCTCTCTTATGACCATGGAACAGATCGACTTTTTTCTGATGACCGTCCGATGCGACACTTTTTTAGAAGCTGCAGAAAATCTTCATATCGCACAGTCCACGCTCTCGAAGCAGATCCAGAAGCTGGAATCCGAACTGAATCTCACCCTCTTCGACCGCACCCGCCGCCAGGCGGTTCTGACTCCGGCCGGCGAGCTGTTCTGCCAGGAAGCCTCAGAGCTCTCCCGCCAGTATCATCAGATGCTGCAGAAAATGCGCCACTTTAAAGAGTCGGAACGCCAGCCGCTCCGCGTCGGCTCTCTTCCGTTTCTGACGCAGTATCATCTCACCTCCCGCATCCGCGCTTTCGCACATACGCATCCGGAGGTTGAACTGATGCTGGAAGAGTGTGAAGAAAACGAGCTGATGGACGGTCTGCAGTCCGGTCGTTTTGATCTTGTCATTGCACGGGATTCCATGATTTCACCGCAGAAATATCACTTTGTACCTCTCGCAAAGGATCGTCTCTGTGTGATGCTCCCCATCGATCATCCGCTTGCAGAAAAATCTTCCCTGACAATCGCTGACATTGCCAGAGAACCTCTGATTCTTATGCATCCCTATACCTCGATTTATCAGCTCTGTATGCAACTATTTGAAAAGGCAGACCAAAAGCCGCACATCCTGCGCACTGCCCGCCTGGAATCCATGATAAGCTCCGTGGAAGTCGGCGAAGCCTTAAGCCTGTTTGCCGGGAGTAACTTTGCATTGTTCCACCACCCAAACGTCACCGCCGTTCCTCTGCGCGACGCACCGCCTCTTGTGATCGGTGCCGCGTATCCGCTACAAAATGAAAGCATCAAAAAAGCCGGGAAATATCTCTGCACAGACGCTGAAATCATTTGTCTTTTTTATTCAAAATCCCGTATAAAAACACGCTTCTGGTGCTTTCAAACATGCCAGCGGCGTAACGCTGCCGCAGCATGAGACAGACCTATGGTTAATAGCAGGCAAAAACAAAAATAGCTGGTAAAATGTCTGACGATCGCCGGAACCGATATTTACCATCCGACCCAGGATGATCTGACCGGTGCGGAAATCGCGTTTGGCGGTGATATGATTCGTTCTCTGAAAAACGACAACTATCTTGTTATGGAAACCGAGGCACAGGGATTTCCAGGATGGACGCCATACAAGGGCCAGCTCCGCCAGCAGGCTTACAGCCATCTTGCCTCCGGTGCGAACAGCGTCATGTACTGGCACTGGCATTCGATTCATAATACGCTCTGGCATCATAATTTCCCATGCGGTTTATCTAAACCCAAAAAAGAAGCATGTTTGTTTTTTCAAACACGCTTCTTTTTTTTGTATGCTTTTTTATATTCTCTTTTACTTTGTATCCTTTTTACTGAACTGCCTCAAATGCCTCATCCAGATCCTCGATGATATCGTCGATGTTCTCGGTACCGATGGAAAGACGGATGGTGTTTGGTTTGATTCCCTGATCCAGCAGTTCTTCCTCGGTGCACTGGCTGTGTGTAGTGGTTGCCGGATGGATCACCAGAGATTTTACGTCGGCAACGTTAGCCAGCAGGGAGAACAGCTCCAGATTGTCGATGAAATCTTTTGCTTTCTGTGCATCGCCTTTGATTTCGAAGGTGAAGATGGAACCGCCGCCGTTCGGGAAGTATTTTGCGTACAGTGCCTGCTGCTTTGGATCTTCGGATACAGACGGATGATGTACTTTTTCTACCTGTGGCTGGCTCTCCAGATATTTTACAACCTTCAGCGCGTTCTCTACATGACGCTCTACACGGAGAGACAGTGTCTCAAGTCCCTGCAGAAGCAGGAAAGAGTTGAACGGAGAAAGAGTTGCTCCTGTATCACGCAGAAGGATCGCACGTACTTTTGTAACGAATGCAGCAGGTCCAACTGCTTTTGTAAAGCTGATGCCGTGGTAGCTCGGGTTTGGCTCGGTCAGGGATGCGAATTTGCCGGATCCCTCCCAGTCGAATTTACCGCTGTCTACGATCACACCGCCAAGGGTAGTTCCGTGACCGCCGATAAATTTAGTTGCGGAATGAACAACGATGTCTGCGCCGTACTCGATCGGACGAACGAGGTATGGAGTTGCGAAGGTATTATCGACAACCAGCGGAATTTTTGTTCTCATGTGCAATTTTTGCAAGTGCTTCGATATCGACAACATCAGAGTTCGGGTTTCCGAGGGTCTCGATGTAGATGGCTTTTGTGTTCTCCTGAACGGCTGCGCGGACCTCATCCAGATCAAATACATCAACAAATGTGGTGCTGATGCCGTACTGCGGAAGGGTGTGTGCCAGCAGGTTGTAGGAACCGCCGTAGATGTTCTTTGCGGATACGATGTGGTCGCCCTTCTGCGCCAGGTTGATGATGGTGTAGTTGATGGCTGCTGCTCCGGAAGCTACTGCAAGTGCCGCAACGCCGCCCTCCAGTGCTGCCATTCTCTGCTCGAAAACGTCCTCGGTCGGGTTAGTCAGACGACCGTAGATGTTTCCTGCATCCTGGAGTCCGAATCTTGCTGCTGCGTGATCGGAGTTATTGAATACGAAAGAAGATGTCTGATAAATCGGCACTGCTCTTGCTCCGGTTGCCGGATCCGGATTTTCCTGTCCTACGTGAAGCTGTAAGGTTTCAAATTTAAGATTTCTTTCTGCTCTTGTTTTTTTGCTCATGATTTTATTCTCCTGTTCTGATTGTCTTTTTTATTTTCGTTTTTCTATTATTTGTCGGAACCGGTCGTCATTCTGTCTGTCCCCTGCTGCGAAGCGGCTCCGTTTTGATTCTGGATTTATCTGCTTACGCTGCAACACATGACATCATAGATCACGATTCGATTCTCTGCGAAAACTGCTCTCATTGACTTCGCTTCCTCTCGCTTTTGTGATATTTCCTATCTGTTTACAAGGGATATTATAGCGGCTGTCTTCTGTTTTGTCTAATACAGAAAAATAATGGCTGGTTATAGGTTTTTCCTATATCATATCTTTACTGCCATTGCACTTTCTTTTGAATTTCCTATACCCGGTTTGCAAACGCAAATCAATTTTTATAGTACAAACTCTTTATACTTCCGGATCTCCTCCAGATACTGCAGTCCCATCGCACTGATCGACATTCCTTTTCTGGAAACGTAGCCGATCATCATATTTTCATCCGCGTGAAGCGGCACCGCACGGTAATCGCTGCCGTTCAGCTCCTCGCAGATGATTCCGGAACAGAGTGTATACCCGTTCAGGCCGACCATCAGGTTCAGCATCGTTGCACGGTCGTTTGCCTTGATAATTCGTTTGTATTCATACGTAGAAAGCACTTCCTCCGCCAGGAAAAATGAGTTGTTGCTTCCCTGGTCAAACGACAGACACGGATATTCCTTCAGTTCCTCCATGGTGATCTCAGTCTTGTCCGCCAGCGGATGATCCTTCCAGAGGTAGACGTATGTTCCGCAGGAAAATAGGTCGTGGAACTCCAGGTTATTATCCTTCATCAGCTTGTTCAGCACTTTCACATTGAAATCATTCCGATACAGGATGCCGAGTTCACTCTTGAAGTTCTTC
>ENA-OQKS01000023-OQKS01000023.1-human-gut-metagenome-genome-assembly--contig:-NODE-23-length-44613-cov-3.831273_pt1 | contig 44613 bp, 26 predicted proteins | sample MGYA00242804_ERZ504808 | MGnify/ENA primary metagenome ERZ504808 (study PRJEB26092, sample SAMD00036375) | human gut metagenome | host: Homo sapiens | study: EMG produced TPA metagenomics assembly of...
GACAAGCGAGAATAGAAAGTATACTAAACGTAAAATAGTTACTTTTTTAAAAAAAGTTTTTCCGATAAAAACAACTATCTTTGTACACAAGGAAAACAGTTATTATACTATGAATCATACCGTGGAAGACTTGTCTTTGTTTAATGCTCTCCGACAGGGGGATGGTAATTCTTTTGACCATTTATTCAGAAGGTACTATCCTATGCTGTGTGCCTATGCTCACCGCTTGGTGTCGCTGGAAGATGCCGAAGAGATTGTTCAGGAGGTGATGTTATGGCTGTGGGAGAATCGTGGGGATTTGATAATCGAGTCTTCATTGAATCAGTATTTGTTCAAAATGACTTATCGGAGGGTCTTGAACCACTTGACGCGGGAACAGGTGAAAACCAAGGCGGAAGCTGCCTTTTATGAGCGGACACAGGCGGCATTGTGTGAAGTGGACTATGGTCGTTTTGAGGAATTGGACCGGAAAATAAAGGAGGCGATGGCTGCTCTGCCCGACAGTTATCGGGAAGCCTTTGTGATGCATCGCTTTAAGGAACTGAGTTATAAAGAAATTGCTGAAGTGCTGGATGTGTCGCCACAGACGGTGGCTTACCGCATCCAGCAGGCATTGAAGCTGCTTCGTGTTTCCTTAAAGGATTACTTGCCCATGCTGGTATGGCTGGTGGGCTGAAAAGTACCTCTCCCTGAGTTTCCCTTGTTTTTTCCTTCAAATCCTTCAGCCCCTTCGCAAACGCCCGTCAATAAAGAAAAGCGGCTGAAGGATTTCCTCCCGGAATTCCTTCAGCCTAGTGTAGAAGTTTCAGCTCTTTATGGTTTGAGCTTCGTTTGTAGAAGTTTTCTATTATATTGTTTCGTTGTATATTTACTTTATTGTCAGGTCCGTGTCGTTTGTTGCCGATACGTTTTCCGTTTCGTTCTCCGGTTCGGGCAATTTCTCTTTTCCGTAGAATCCCGGCATCGGTTCATAGATGGGGTTGCGCGGAATGGAGATATTGCGCAGTTTTTTATCTTTCGCCAACTGAGCGATATAACGTCCCGCGGTAGCTCGTGTCAGTCCGCATAACGATTCAAACTTCCGGCGTGTCAGCACGCTGTTTGTCAGGAAGTATTCCGTCAGTGCTTCGTCTATACTCTCTTTGGTTACCGGCATGGAGTGCGGCTTGTATTTCGAACGCTCGGTCTTGACGTCGCTCAACTGATGCTTCAGGTATTTGTCCGCACGGAATGTCACCGATTTGAATTTCACCTTGTTGGCACGTGTGGAGCTTGGTGTCCGTGTCTCGGGGCAGGTAAGCGATATATGGAAATATCCTATCCCTTCGATATGTACCCGGGCACCGTCCTTCAAGTAGTAGGCCAGTTTCTCGCTGAGCGAGATAATGGTTGCCTTGATGTCCGCCACGGTGAGCGAGGAGCCGTACTGTATTTCCCGTGCCAGATAGTCGGTGTTGATGCGCTGCCAGTTTACTACACGGGCGTGATAGCGCTTCTTGCGCGTACCTATCGTATTGGGTGATTCATAAAATTCAAATTTGATAGCCATTCGCTTATTTGTTTTTATCCGGTTGTTTATGCTTTCTTGTACGGAAGAGTTTGCTGCAACTTCCTTTCAAGTTAATCGTTTCACTTTAGTGATGAAATCATATCACTCTAGTGATGAAGTTGTATCACTTAGGTGATGAAATTTCATCATTCTAGTGAAACGATTAACTTGACGGTGCAAAAGTATGAAATAGTCTTGATAAAAACGAATAATTTCCCAGTTATTTTCGCTTAGTCACTTTTTTGCGGTAGTGTGGGGTAAATGCTTGTAAAAGGGTGTTTTGAGTGTTATCTTTGTGATATTACACAACCCCAAATAATGAAAAAGGATGAAAAAATTAGTGGAAAAATTACTGAGTTGGTGCAAAAAGAGTATGAAAATGAGGAGATGCGTGGGAAAAAGCACGGCTCCGGTTACCGGGCAGTCGGTGGGGCAAACCGGAAATGCGGAAGGGGTGTTGCCTTCAACGGCTACGGAAACGGTGGATGAAATTGTTCTCCCAGCGGCTGTCGAAACAGCTGGCATGGCAGAAACTATCGATGAAAAGGCGACTTTTGGCAAATCGGGGCGCAAGAAACCGGAGAATATGCTGGCGGCCTTGCAGTGCTTTTTGACCGCACGCTATGATTTCCGTTATAACCTTCTCACCGAACAGACGGAGTATCGTGGGAAAGAGATGCCGGATGAAGAGTATGGTATAGTGGCTCAACGCGATTTGAATACATTCTGTCTGGAGGCGCGTTCCGGTGGCATCAACTGCTGGGATAAGGATGTGAGCCGTCTGCTCCATTCCAGAAAGGTGGAAAACTATCATCCTTTTCTACATTATATGAGCCACTTGCCTCAATGGGACGGAGTGGATCGTGTAACTCCGCTGGCCGTGCGTATATCGCGTAAGCCGATGTGGGTGAAAGGGTTTCACCGTTGGATGCTGGGTGTTGCCGCCCAATGGCTGGGGCAGGCGCAGGATTGCGCCAATGCGGTGGCGCCTATGTTGGTGAGTCGTGAGCAGGGGAAGCGCAAGTCTTCTTTTTGCAAGATTTTGATGCCTAAGGAACTTACACCTTATTATATAGACAAGTTCGACCTGACGAGCGAGAGTGGATGTGAACAGAAACTTTCGCTTTTCGGATTGATCAATATGGATGAGTTCGACAAGTACCGTGCCGGACAGATGCCTGCCTTAAAGAATCTGATGCAGATGACCACACTGACTTTCCGCAGGGCACATCGTCCGGCATTCAGTCATCTGCCTCGTATCGCCTCTTTCATCGGTACGTCCAATATGACGGATCTGCTGACTGATCCCACAGGAAGCCGCCGTTTCCTCTGTGCGGAAGTGGATGATAAGATTGATTGTACACCGCCCGATCATGCGCAGCTGTTCGCCCAGCTGAAAGCGGAGCTGGCCGGAGGAGAGCGTTACTGGTTCTCGGAAGAGGAAGAAAAGGAGATACAGCACAGCAACCGGAATTTTTATAAAATGCCTGCCGAACAGGAATTGTTTTTGCGTTGTTTCCGGATGCCGCAGGAAGGGGAGTTGTCCAAGCCCTATACCACGACGGATTTGTTCAATTATTTGCAGAAACATTATCCGGCTGCCATGCGCGGGGTGACTCCGAACCGCTTGGGCAGGATGATGGTTGCATTGGGGATACAGCGTGTTCATACCGAGTATGGCAATGTGTACCGGCTGGTGAAGCTGAAGGATTCTTCCGCAGCCTGAAACTTTTTCCCGGTGTGATCCTTCAGCCGGAACGCCCTCCTGCAAAGGGTTTGCGGGAGGACTGAAGCTTTTGAAGGATTTTTCAGGGGGAATCGTATAAGGAGAAATAAATGAAAAAGATTGCTTGGCGATTTGTTTGTTCGACTTTTTTTGGTGGTGTTTTTATCTATAAAAACATGGGAAGTGACAGTTTACATATTTATTACATTGTTTCTTCTTGGGATTATCCGGAAACGAGATGCTCCAAGTTTCATGCTGCTCCGGGAGATACTTTGCAGTTGAAAGTTTCCTTCCGGTCGGACAGCGTAGGGGTGTTTGTCCGTGAATTTCATATCTATGGCAACTTTTTCCTTTTTGCCACTTGGTCTGACGGTGGAGGGCGCGATTGCATATAAGGCAAGCTCATAGCATATAAGAGAAAGAATTAACAGGATAATTTTGTTTTTATCGAAGGTTTATTGCTAACTTTGCTCTACCATCGTAATATGGATGAAAAGCACAACCGATATACAAATGAGCAAAATGCCTGGAAATTCTTTTAATGATATCTATACCTCTTATTATAAGAAGTCTTTTTTCTTTGCCAAATCATACGTTCATAATGATTTGGCGGCAGAAGATATTGCCTCCGAGGCATTAATAAAGTTGTGGGAAAAGTTGAAGGCCGAGTCTGTTGAAGAGAAATATATCTTACCGTTGTTACTGACAATTTTGAAGAACAAGGCTTTGGACTATCTAAAGCACGAGGAGGTAAAACGCAGTGCTTTTGAAGTGATGGCCGACTGGCAACAACAGGAATTGTCTATCCGTATGTCTGCCTTGGAAGCGTGCAATCCTGATGAGATTTTTTCGGAAGAAGTGGAAATAATCATTAGTGCTACTTTAAGTACCTTGTCGGAACAGACGCGACGGGCATTTATCTTGAGTCGTTTTGAAAATAAATCCAATAAAGAGATTGCCGAAGAGATGGAAATCTCTATAAAGGGGGTGGAATATCATATATCAAAAGCATTGAAAGTACTGCGGGTGACTTTAAAAGATTATCTTCCTTTATTTTATTTCTTCTTTTATTATTAAGCCTGACCGGATGGGGATACGGATGTTTTTGAGGACAAAAATGATTTTTATATATTTTTCTTCATTTTCTTTTAGGGTAGTTTCTTCTTGAGTCGTTTCTAATAAAACAGCATAGAATATGAATCCTGAATTATTGCAAAAATATATAGCCGGAAATGCTACTGAAGCCGAAAAGCAGCGTGTGACGAAATGGATACAGGAAAATCCTGAGAACATGTGTGAATATATGGCACAACGGAAGCTGCATGATATGGCATTGTGGCGTACGGAACCTGTGGCGGAGGAGAATAGCCGGGAAAGGAAACATTTCTCGTTACGCGGAGTATGTATGGAAGCTGCCAAGATAGCAGCGGTATTGGCGATCGTCTTGTTGGGTACACATTATTGGACAGGAAAACATCAGGTACCGGAAGACAAAACATGGCAGTCTATTTATGTGCCGGCGGGCCAACGGGCAGAATTGATGTTGGCGGATGGTACGAAGGTTTGGTTGAACTCACGCAGTACCTTGACTTTCCCGGGAAGTTTCAAAGGGAATATCCGAAATGTGAAATTGGATGGTGAGGGTTACTTTGCGGTGACAAAGAATGTGGAACAGCCTTTTATTGTAGAAACGAACAAATGTAATGTGAAGGTGCTGGGTACAGAGTTCAATGTAATGGCTTATGCAGCGGATAGCGTATGGGAAACTTCTTTGTTGGAAGGTGCTGTAGAAATTTTAGTGCCCGGTTCGAATAACAGTGGAATGAGGCTGGAACCGAACATGATGGCCAGCTTGAAAGGCAACAGACTGGTGAAAGGACGCATCAAGGAGGCCGATTATTTTTTGTGGCGTGAGGGCTTGCTTTGTTTCAATGATATATCCGTACGTGATATGATAGAGAAACTGAAACTGTATTATGGGGTGGATATTGTAGTAAATAATACCCGGATTCTAAAGAACCGTTATACAGGTAAATTCCGCACGAAAGATGGGGTGGAACACGTACTGAAAGTTTTGAAACTCAATAATAAGTTTACTTATACAAAGAATGATGAGACAAATGTGATAACAATTAATTAACCCTTAAAAAAGAATATGCCTATGAAATAACACACCTGGTCTAAAAAGGAAATGGGATAGTGCTGCAACACCATCCCATGGAATGTCAATGACTCATTGACAATTTTTTCTCAAATAATCTTAAGTTGAACCTAAAATTAGTAATGCAAATATATGAAAAATATTTTGTATCAGGAATCTATTGTAGAAATTAAACATTTATTCCGTATGATGAGAAACACACTCTTAGCTCTGTTTGTCTTTGCCGGAACAGCCTTTGCCACTGAGTCTTATTCTCAGACAATGAAGGTGACTGTTGTGGCGGATAACGTGTCAACAGGCAAGGTAATCAGTGAAATAGAAAAACAGACAGATTATCTGTTTGTGTATAATGTGAACGAGGTGAATCTGAAGCGCAATGTGAAGGTGAATGCGCAGAACAAATCTGTAGCCGAAGTGTTGAATAAGGTTTTTGAAGGTACTGATATTTATTATGCCATGGAGGGTAAGAATATCATGCTGATGAGTAAGGCGAAAGACGGGGAAGCTGTCCAACAGGCAAATAAAGTGACAGGTATTGTGAAAGATGCGAATGGCGAGCCGGTAATCGGTGCCAATGTAACAGTGAAAGGTCAGTCAATAGGTACGATAACAGATATAGATGGGCGGTTTGTGTTGGATGCCCCGAAAGATGCCGTTTTACAGATTACGTATATCGGGTATGTTTCTCAAGAAGTGAAAGTTTTTGGAAAGAAAGAACTTAATGTAGTATTGAAGGAGGATACAGAAACTCTTGATGAAGTGGTGGTGGTTGGATTTGGTACGCAAAAGAAAGTGAATCTGACAGGAGCTGTAGGACTTGCTACTGCTAAAGAATTAGAATCTCGTCCTGTGACTTCAGCTACACAAGCCTTACAAGGATTGGTACCTGGTTTGCAGATATCAACAAGTACGGGTGAACTGGACAAGACCGCAGATATCAGTATCCGTGGTACAGGAACTATTGGTGAGGGTTCCAGCGGTGCACCTCTTATTCTAATTGATGGAATGGAAGGAGATTTGAATACAGTCAATCCTCAAGACATAGAAAATATTTCTGTATTGAAAGATGCTGCCGCATCATCCATCTATGGTTCCCGTGCCCCCTTCGGCGTAATTCTGGTGACTACCAAATCGGGCAAAAAAGGAAAGACTTCTGTAAACTATAACAATAGCTTCCGTATATCTACTCCTGTAAATATGCCGAAGATGATGGATTCCTACACTTTTGCAAACTTTATGAACGCCGGTTCGCTTAATCAGGGTGGTGGGCTTATCTTTACAGAAGACCTGATGCAGGATATGCTGGATTGGCAAGCTGCCGGAGGTGGAAGCACGGGGGGAGTAAAAGCTTCATCCAACGGTCAATGGGGTAAACCAGACTATGATCCATTTACAACAGCTTGGGCTAATACAAATTGGTATGATGAAGTTTACAAATCTTCAAGTTTTTCTCAAGAACATAACGTTAGTCTAAATGGAGGAAGTGATATTGTAGCTTATTATGCTTCTTTCAATTATTTGGATCAAGGAGGACTTTTGAAAGCTGGTGACGATGGACTTCATCGTTACAATGTAACAGCTAAAATCAATGCTGATTTGACTCAATGGTTAAAATTCAATTACAGTACCCGTTTTACTCGTAATGATGTATGGCGTCCTACCAGTTTCAACAGTTCTTTTTATGACCAGTTAGGAAGAGCTACTTGGCCCAATATGCCCGTAAAAGATCCCAATGGCTATTATACCAATAATGGTTGGACTAATCCAGTCCAAAATCTTGTTGAAGGTGGAAAACGTAATGCACAAACAGACCGTCTTTATCAACAAGCGTCTTTAGTAATTGAACCGATCAAAAATTGGATTACACATGTGGAGTTTAATTACAGTATAATGAACTCATCGGTAAAAGAAACTTCAATTCCTACTTATAATCATGATGTGGAAGGCAATTTAATAGATACTCATGGTACGTCTTATCTTTATCAAGATCAGACTAAAGAGAACTATCTGAACCTAAATATTTATAGTGAGTATTCCCAATCTTTTAATAATGCCCATAATGCAAAAGTTATGCTTGGCTTCCAGACAGAAGATATGAAACAGGAATTTTCTTCTACAAAAAAGTATGGTGTAATGATGGGGGGGATGCCTTATTTTGATGTCACAACCGGATTGGACGGACAAGGTAACCCCAAAGCGACAGAAGCGGGTGGAAATGGGAAAAGATGGAAAACGGCAGGTTTCTTCGGTCGCTTGAATTACGATTACCTGGGACGTTATTTGGCGGAAATCAATATGCGATATGACGGTTCTTCCCGTTTCCGTCGAGGAAGTCGCTGGCAATGGTCTCCTTCATTCTCTTTAGGCTGGAACATCGCTCAGGAAAAATTCTGGGAGTCGCTGACAGATATAGCCAACACATTAAAATTGCGTGTTTCTTACGGTGAATTGGGCAACCAGAATACTACAGCATGGTATCCTACCTATCGTGATATGATACTGAAGTCTTCTAATGGAACATGGTTGCAAGATGGAGTGAAGCCTAATACAGCAGAGCCGGGAAATTTGGTCAGCAATTCTTTGACTTGGGAAAAGGTTCGTACTTGGGATATCGGTTTTGATTATGGCTTTCTCAGTAATCGTTTGACAGGTAGTTTTGATTACTATATTCGTTATACGGATGGTATGGTAGGGCCTGCACCTGAACTCCCATCTATTTTGGGTACATCTGCTCCTAAAACCAACAATTGTAATTTAAGAACGAATGGATGGGAACTATCTATTGGATGGAGAGACCGTTTGAAAAACGGGTTTGGATATAGTGCTAATTTAACTCTTTCCGATGCTAAAACAATTGTTACCAGCTATCCGAGCAACGCAACAAATACTATCGGTTTGAACAAATACGTTGAAGGACGCGAAGTGGGCGAGATTTGGGGATTGGAAACAATAGGAATAGCAAAATCTGAAAATGAAATGCAAGCCCATCTCCTTTCCCTTCCTAATGGAGGACAGGATGCGATTGGTTCCAAATGGTCTGCCGGTGATATTATGTATCGTGATTTGAATGAAGATGGAAAAATATCTAAAAGTGCGGGTACATTGGATGATCATGGAGATTTGAAAGTAATAGGCAATAGTACTCCTAGATATTTCTTTGGTATTGACTTGAATGCTGATTGGAAAGGATTCGACATACGTTTATTCTTTCAAGGTGTAATGAAGCGTGATTTTTGGGGTACAAATAATTTCTGTGGTTATTTGTTTGGTGCTTATGGAACTCAAAGTATGTGGGGGGCTCGTGGACTTAAGGAACATGAGGATTATTTTCGTGCAGAGGATATAGGATTGTCAGGTCATACCATTCCTGCAAATCTTGACGCTTATTATCCTCGTCCTATTTTCTCCGAAGGAGGTAAGAACCAAGAAATTCAGACACGTTATTTGCAAGATGCATCCTATATCCGTTTAAAAAATTTCCAATTAGGTTATACTTTCCCAGCAAAATGGATGAAAAGTATGGGTTTGACCAAATGCCGTGTGTTTGTTTCCGGAGAAAATCTTTGGACTGGAACATCATTGTCTTCTTTGTTTGATCCGGAAACAATTAGTGGAGGTAATGGTGGTAATGCTTATCCGTTATCAAGCACCTGGTCTTTTGGCTTAAGTTTAACACTTTAATATACATATACAATGAAAATAAAACATATATTCTTATCTGTACTAATCGCTTCATCAGGATTTATATTTACTGCTTGCGATAACTATTTGGATGAAGTACCTGAGGCATCTATTTCCCCAGAAGTATATTTTACAGAGGCAACCCATATTCAAGCCTCTGCAGATAATTTGTACTCTGATATTCTTCCCTCTCACGGAACAGGAAATACATATGGCATCTACAAAGATGATGCAACAACGGACAATCAAATAGAGGTTACAGCCCCCAATCGTTTTACTTCCACCTTGTGGAAAGTGGACAATGCGGAAACCAGCAATTGGAACTTTGATAAAATATACAAAATCAATTTTGTATTATCGAATGTGTTGCCTAATTTTGGAGATAAAAATGCTGATGGAAACGACTTGAGCGGCAATGCCAATACCATCAATGGTGATCTTAACAGCATAAAACATTATATTGGTGAATTATTTTTTTTACGTGCTTGTGAATATTTTAAACGTTATCAGCTGTTTGGAGATTTTCCCATAATTACCCACCCATTGCTGGACGACAAAGAAGCATTGAGTGAAGCCAGTAAACGATCACCACGCAATGAAGTGGCTCGCTTTATTCTAAGTGATTTGGATAAAGCTATTACTTTGTTAAAAGCTAAAAATATGCCGACAACCAGAATAAATGCGGATGCTGCTATTTTATTAAAGTCGCGTGTGGCTCTATTTGAAGGTACTTGGTTGAAATATTTTAAGAATACGGCTTTTGTACCCAATGGTGACGGTTGGCCTGGCAAGACAAAAGATTATAATTCCACTTATCAGTATCCCAGTGGGAATATTGACAGTGAGATAGATTATTTCTTGGAAATCGCCATGACTGCCTCTAAAGATATCGCAGAACGCTATAAAAACAGACTTACAGAAAATACAGGCGTTCTGCAGCAGTCAACTAACGAAGATGCTAACCCTTATTTTGACATGTTTGCTCAAGAAGATTTATCTTCAGTCGACGAAGTTCTGTTATGGCGTAGATACGCTTATAACTTAGTGCACCACAACGTAAATGTATATGCCAGCTGGGGAAACAATGGCGTGGGTGTCACTCGCAGCTTTGTGAATAACTTTTTGATGGCTGACGGCACTCCTGTTTATACCCACGGTGATTATATGAACGGAGATGGATATTATATGGGAGACAAAACCATACACGACGTTCGTCAAAACAGAGATAGCCGATTGGTTATCTTTCTGAAAGAACCCGGACAACATAACATCTTAATAAAAGATGTGGTTGGTGAGACTGCCAATGTTGAAGAAACTTATCCATTGATTACCATTACAGACGGAGCACGCCGTTATGTAACTGGGTATGCCTTACGCAAAGGAGGAGCTTTCCATCAGAAATATTATTCCAATTCAAAAGGATATACCGCCTCTATTGCTTATCGTGCGACAGAAGCCTTGTTGAATTACATGGAAGCCAGTTATGAAAAGAATGGTACCTTGGACGGAGCAGCGACCGAATATTGGAAAATTATCCGCCGTCGTTCTCATGTAGATGAGGATTTTTCAAAAAGACTATTGCTTTAACGGATATGAGTAAAGAGGCTGAAAATGATTGGGAGCGTATTCCGGTGGTAAGTTAATAGACGCAACTCTCTATAATATACGTCGTGAGCGCCGATGTGAATTTATGGCGGATGGGCTTCGTTATATGGACTTATGCCGTTGGCGTGCTATGGACCAGTTGATTGAACAACCTTATATACCGGAAGGTTTCCATTTATGGAACACTCCTATGCAGACTTGGTATGCAGATTTGCTATATGACGGATCAGACGCTTCCAATGTTTCTTCACCTAATGTCAGCGAATACTTGCGCCCTTACCAGAAGAATTCTAAACAGACCTGTTATAATGGTTTTACTTGGCGTATGGCTCATTATCTACATCCCATTATGGTCAAGCAGTTTTTGATTACCGCCCCCGATAACAAAACAGTAGAAAATTCTCCTATCTATCAAAATCCATATTGGCCCATAGTACCGGATATGCCTGCTGAAAGATAAGTTTTAGGGCATTCCAATTATAAAATATTGGAGTGCCCTAATGACAACTCGATATCATATGATTGATAAGAAAAGAGTAGCCATCATATGTACTACTTGTACGATGATACAGGAATCGTAACTAAATTCTATGTCTGCAACTCTTTATAATTCCGATATTTGTGAATACACACAAGCCGATACAAATCGGTGTTCATTCTTTATAATAATGTATCAAATAAAAAACATCGTTATCATTTTTTTCTTTGATGCTTGTTCCTGTCGGAGTAACAGCCCAATATCAGAAAGCACAGGAAAAAGCCCCTTTGGTCAATGTACCTTTGGAAAATTTTGCATCACAGCAGAAAGTCCTTTTTAACTTTGGCTGGAAATTCCAGTTGGTTACAAACGAGAATAAAAATACCGATTTCGCCTCACCTGCCTTGGATGACTCTTCCTGGCGTACATTGGACCTTCCTCATGATTTCCAGTTCGAACAACCTTGGACTGAAAATGGTGGAGGTGCACGCGGATTTAAACCCATGTGCGAAGGATGGTACCGCAAGTCTTTCCCTACCGATCCGTCGTGGAAAGGGAAACGGGTGGTTCTGGATTTCGGAGGTATCATTTATCTGGGCGATGTTTATCTGAACGGTACAAAAATAGCCTCGACAGATTATGGATATGTGGGGCTTGAAGCGGACCTTACCCCTTTTCTACGTCACGACGGAGAAAACGTGGTAGCCGTTTATGCCTCCACCGGTCCCAAGAAAGGCTCACGCTGGTACACGGGAGGCGGTCTGTTCCGTGATGTGTATCTGCAGGTGCAGAATCCCACACACATCGCCCGCCACGGGGTGTATATCACCACCCCCGAAGTTTCCTCCTCCCGAGCAACGGTAGCCGTACAGGTTGAGGTGGACGGCTGGCAGAAGCATGATGTACGGATACGGACCACCCTCCGCAATCCGAAAGGTGTCATAGTGGGCTCCGTGCAATCCGGTATGCCCGAACATACGCACCAGACCTGCACGGAAGTGAGGTTACCGGCGCTTACTCTGGAGAATCCGCAACTTTGGTCATGTGAGTCCCCACAGCTCTACAATGCCGAAGTGGTGGTGACGGCAGACGGTATGGTGGTGGACAGCCTGACCGAACAGTTCGGTATCCGCAGTCTGGAATTCTCACCGGAGTTCGGCTTCAAACTCAACGGGAAGAAGATATTCCTGCAGGGCAATGCCAACCATCATGATCTGGGTGCACTGGGAGCCACCTGTTACGACAAGGCCATCGAACGCATGATGCTGCAACTCAAATCCTTCGGTTACAACTGTATCCGCTGCTCACATAATCCGTACAGTGACAGTTTTGCCCGCATTGCAGACCGTGTGGGGATACTGGTGGTGGACGAACTGACGGACAAATGGAGTGACAATGATTATTGGGGCGGACGCCAGCCATTCACCCATATCTGGCACAAACTGATTACAGAATGGATCAAACGCGACCGTAACCGTCCGTCCATCATTTTGTGGAGCTTGGGAAACGAACTTCAGATTCGTGAAGGATGGGCAGGTTTCGAAGGAACCAACGACTGGGGAATCACTACCTATAACATATTCAACCAGCTGGTAAAGAGATGGGATCATACACGTCTCACCACTGTAGCCATGTTCCCCGCCCGTGCGGGAGCTATAACCCGGCACGACAAGGAGTTCAACGACTATTTAGTACCGCCTGAACTGGCTTGTGCCACAGAAGTGGCATCGTTCAATTACCAGTCGGACAAATATGACGCTTATTTGAAATACCGGCCGGACCTTATCCTGTTCCAGAGTGAGGCTGAAACCAGCAACTTGTTGCAGCCTTATTATAATATGGATAAAGAGCGGATGGTCGGTATCGCCTATTGGGGTTCGGTCGAGTATTGGGGGGAATCCAATAAATGGCCTAAGAAAGGGTGGAACTACTCCTTCTTTGAGCATACCATGCGCCCCTATCCCCAGGCCTATCTTATTAAAACGGCTTTCATGCCGGAGATTCCTGAAGTACATATCGGAGTGGTCGATGCGGCGGGAGCGGAAAGCGTCAGTTGGAATGATGTGATAGTGGGGCGCATGGCGCTGAACGAGTGCTGGAATCATACTCCGGGCAGCAGACGGTCACTCTTCACCTTCACTAATGCACATTCTGTAGAGTTGTTGGTAAACGGTCAGAGCATGGGAATTCAAAAAAACGATACGACACGGGCAAACCTGCGTAATATGATTTATTGGAAGGATGTTCCTTATGGCAACGGTGGCTCTGTGGTGGCAATAGCCCGTGACAAGTCGGGCAAAGAAGTGGCGCGTCATCGTATTGAAACTGCCGGAAAAGCCGTGGCACTCCGGATTGAGGCGGAAACACCGACGGACTGGAAGGCAGACGGTATGGACTTGCAATATATAAACGTGACGGTCATAGACAAAAAAGGTCGTCCGGTATGGGACTACAACGAGCCACTTACTTTACAAATGGAAGGTGCGGCACGATTGGTGGCATTGGATAACGGGGATCATTATACGGATGAGCTCTTTCATGGCATAACTTCCAAACGAATGTATCAGGGAAGGATGCAAATTATTCTCCGAAGCGATCAGGAGGCTGGGAATGTTACGGTCAAAATATCCTCAGCTGGATTGAAAGGCACACTTCGGTTGAAAACGATAAAAGAATGAAAGGAAATATATGAATAAAAGATTAAAATTACTTGGCATCTTTATAACAGCATCTTTATGTTGTTATGCCCAGACAAAAGAGTTCGATCCTTCTCTGGATCCTAATGTAACCATCGTGAGCCGGCAATCTCAGGAGGAATGGAACAGTCGCTATATGTGGTATCCGGGACAACTGGCTGCTTTCTACCAGCAACAATGTGCCCGTATCTCAAAAGAGCGTTGCGTTAATGTAGGATATCCGGGTAAATTTTTTGCAAAGAACAATCATGCCTGGTTCAGAAAAGAGGTAAGATTGAAAAAGGAAAGTAGTCTTTGCTGGGAGGGTCCGTCGGATATTATTCTTTATATAAATGGTGTAAAACAGTCTGTTTCCGGTAAACAGGTTATTTTACCCGTGGGCAGATCCTCTTTATTGTTTGAGGTGACAACGGATGACTCATTACCTTGTATCATTCTGAAAGGGGCGGGACTGGAAAATCCGGATGAATGGCAAGTCAGCATGGATAAAGAGCATTGGACAATACCCGAGAGTGCCGTCATGTATAATAAACCGGGCGTGCTGCCGGATGCTCCGCAAGATATGACAGCCCGGATTAAACCTTCACAAATACTCCCCATGCGCAATGCTGAGATGCAAGGTAAAGACGGAATTAGTATCGGAAAGAATGGTTATGTCCTCATCGACTTTTTCCATCTTGAGATTGGAACACTGACCTTTCAAGCGAAAGGAAAGGGAACTATAACCGTACGCGTTGGCGAAACTCCCGAAGAAGCACTGGAACGGGATGATAAGAAACTGGAACAATATCCATTGGCTCCTGTTACCTTGTCAGAAGAAGGAGGCACCATCACTTTGCCGGAACGCGCTCTCCGATATGTTTCACTGGAATGCGACAAGGGGGCTGAGATTACCTCCCTTCGTTTTGATGCGTCATTGTGGCCGGTAGAGCACCAGATGCAGTTTGAAACGGATGATGATTATGTGAACAACCTGTTCAAAATGAGCAGTGCGACATTGCATACTAGTATGCACCGCTTTTATCTGGACGGGGTGAAGCGTGATTTTCTTCCCTGGTCCATGGATGCGCTGGTCAGCACCCTGGCGGGGGATTATCTTTTCGGTGACCAGCAGGTGTCAAAAAACGGAATTTCCATAGCACTGATGCCGCTTGATCCGCAGAAATCAGATATAGGGATTCCTGATTATCCGTTGCATGCCCTGTTCGGCCTGAAACAGAACTATCTGCGTTTCGGTGACTTGGCCACTTCCCTTCAATACAAAGACCGCATCATCCAGTTGCTTGATTTTTATGCCTCCATCGTGGATGAGAATGGTTTTGTACACGGCAATTATGGAGACAGGCAGTTCGGTTATACCCCCGGATGGTCCACCTATAACGGTCCTGTCCGGAAAGGGGTGGCGGCCTATGCCCAGATCATGCTCTATTATAATTATGTGACCGGAGCTTATTTCGCGGATCTGTGGAAGGAGAGTGCATTGGCGGACAGATACCGCAAGTTGGCCCGGAATCTAAAAAAGAAGATTTTTGAACATTTTTGGGATGATGACCGGAAGGTCTTCATCAACGGTACAATGAATGACAATGTGACTGTGGACAAGCGTATTTCGCATCATGCCCAATATTGGGGAATACTGGCCGATATCTTTCCCGAAGAACATTATGACAACCTCTTTGAAAATATTCTGCCGAATTTGCCTAACTATTATGAGGTGGTCAGTTATGAGAAGGGTTATGAGTTTCTGGCTTATGCCAAAGCCGGGCGGATAAAAGAGTTATGGGATCATATTTATGGTGTGTTCGGCGACTGGATGGATCAGGGACATACCCGTTTCCCGGAGAACTTTATGATGAATGCTTCCCGCGCCCGTCAACTGGTGTTTTATAATCGTCCGTACGGCCTGAGTCTTTGTCATGGGGCGAATGGAGTCCCGGTAGTGGTAGGCGCATTGAACGGTCTTATCGGTTTCAGCCAGTCTTCGATGAAGACGAATGAATATACCATTAAACCGGAGTTACTCCATTTGAAGTGGATTCATTCCAGAATTCCGGTAAAGGAAGGATATATTGTCTTGAAACTGAATGCCGAGGGGGAGAGCACTATTGACATTCCGGCAGGATGTACAGTCAGAATTATAAAAAAGATCGGAAAGAAGCCACTGGTACTGAGAGAACAGGGCGGGTACAGCTTCCGGTTGAAGGACTGAGCGTTGAATAGAAAAAAGTGTCTGTTCAATAGCCATATTCTTTATTAAGTCATTCTTAATGTACTTGATTAAACCGACAAGTTGCAAGTTCTTGAATTTCTTCCTAGCTTTGTATTCGTTTGTTTTCAACAGGAGTACTTGCGTGAAGAATATGAAAAACATAGGAAGGATAGTATTACCAATCATTATTTTGTTATTGACTGTGCGGATAAATGCCGTTCCGGTCAAAGCATTTGATATGATAGTAAGAAACCTTCCTAATTCGGAACAGTTGCCGACCAAAGAATTGCTTTGTATTTTCCAGGATTCGGAAGGATATATGTGGTATGGCACTGAAGGGGGAGGCTTGTGCCGTGATGATGGATATACGGTGAAAGTATTCCGTTCTGATTTCAAGAACCCGGGAATCTTGGAAAACAACAGTGTGACGTGTATTACTGAAGACGGTGAAGGGAAAATATGGTTTGGAACGAAGCGTGGCGCCTATATTTTGTCAAAAACAGATTATGAGATAAGGGCGCTTGCTGATGAAACGATAAAGAGCTGGACTATAACTACAATGACAGCGACGTCTGATGGTACGATCTGGATTTCGACTAACAGGCATTTGTTTCGATACAATGAGTCAGGGGAAAGAACTGGAAAATACATTCTTAAATGGAAAGGACGGGAGAATACCGTCAATTCTATTTATGAGGATAAGAAACAGACTGTTTGGGTAACTCAAGCAAAAGGCGGGCTTTTTTGCTATGATAAGGTAAAGGACTCTTTTATTTCATATCCTTGGCCCTATGATGAGTATCCCACAAGCATGACGGAAGATCATAACACCCCGTATTATTGGGTTACTACTTGGGGAAAAGGTATTGTACGTTTTGATCCCAAGGCACAGGATACAGACAAAATGTTTGGATTGCAAACAGTGGATAATGCGTCTTCTAACTCCGATACCCGAAAGCTTCATCATATCATACAAGATTCTGTTAAGGGATATTTGTGGGTGATTGCGGCAGATAATTTATATGCCTATAAAATAACGGCCGATGCATCTTTGGATAAGGTAGATCTCTCCCGTTTATTATCAGCTGACAGGAAAATCCTCACAAAGATTCTTTCCGATCAATCCGGAAACTTATGGGTGACAGGTTATTATCCTTCTTCTTTCATTATTTCTTTTCTTCCTAATGAAGTGCTTCCTTTGTCTATGGAAGGGGTAAAGCAAAATTTGGGGGTAATCGCGTCTCCTATGCAGTTTTCTCAAGAGAAAAATTATTATTGGATCAGGCAAAAAAAAATTAGGGGCGTGTATGCTTATGATCCCAAACGAGATCGTATGTCTGTTGTTAAGAATGACAGGGAGCTTTCTTTTTTCTTTGAGAGGCCATCGGATAGAGAGGGACTCTATATGGTAAGGGATCATTCGGTAATTTTAATTCGGTATAAGGAGAACCGGCTTTTTGAATCCATCGTATGTGCCATACCCATTAAACAAGGTGAGCGTATCCGTGCTTTGCATGATGACCACCATGGAAATCTTTGGATAGGGACTACTTACCATTTATTTCGGTATAGCTTGGAGGAAGACCGATTGACTACAGTTTGTGATGATGTTAGTTTTATAAATGCTATCGTTTCGTCTAATGAAGGAGTTGTTTATTTTGCAACTGAAAGTAGAGGGTTGTGGAGAATTTCCGGAGAAAGCCGGTTGCAAATAAAGGATACTGGAGAAAATTATTCGGTATTGACTGTCGCACCGGACAACAATCTTTGGGTGGGTACTAAACAGGGCAATGTGTATAGTTATTCTCCGGATACGAATGATTTTATTTCCCGGACAAAAGATTGTGGATTGACAGGGGATGCTGTGTTGGATATAAAATCGGATGACGATGGGAATCTTTGGATTCTTACATCACAGCGGGTGATGGTCTATCATCCCGGAACACATATCTTTACTATGATGTCTTGTACTGATTCTTGGATAAATCTGGAAGATTTCCAGTCATTGTATAAAGGTCCTCGGGGAGAAATGAGTGTGGGTGGACGAGGTGGAATTGTGACTTTTCCTCACTATAATGAAAAAAAGAGAAGGATACCTGAGCCAACGGTGCGTTTGACATCCGTCGAAATGAATAACACCTCTGAAATCGGGGTGGATAATCAAAAGAAAATAAGCCTGTCTCCTCATGAGAGAAATGTGAAATTGTTTTTTTCTACTTTTGACCATTTGAATACGAATAAGGTAAGATATGCTTATCGTTATAAACAAAGAAACGATAATTGGGTGGCTTTACCGGCAGGGGAAAATAGTATCGGCTTGTCTGATTTGTCAAAGGGGGAATTTGAACTGGAAGTCCGTGCTACAGATGAGAATGGTCTGTGGAGTAAGAGTACATTGACGGTTATGATCCAGTGTCTGCCTGCTTGGTATGAAACAGGTTGGGCGTATTTGTTTTATATACTTGTTGTTTTATCGGTGGTGTGGGGATTGGGCCGGATGTATATGAAATTACGGAAGCCCATTATTGCACAGACTGTTCTGCCACTGGAACAAAATCCGGAGCAAAGGCATGAGATAGATCCATTGCCGGAAGAAGGAAAAGTAGAAGCGAATTCTATTTCAGCATCTGATGAGCAATTAATAAGGAAGGCATTGGATATGGTTGAGAAGAACCTTAGTAATCCTGAATATTCCATAGAAGATTTAAGTAGGGATATGTGCATGAGTCGTGCTACTCTTTACCGGAAGATTACATCTATCACCGGAAGTTCGCCTTCTGATTTCGTGAAGAATGTACGTCTTCGTAAAGCTGCCGAATTATTGAAAGAAGGAGGGCTTTCCATTGCTGAGATAGCTGATCAGGTTGGTTTTAATACGCCTAGTTATTTCACAAAATCATTCAAGAAACTGTTTGGGGTGTTGCCTACACAATATAAATAAGCTTGTAAGAGGCTCTGTCATCGTATCTTGCAACATTTGTTTCACATCTTGAAACGTGGGAGCGGTTTGTATCAAGGTGGATTTTCTACATTTGCTGTTGATAAATCAAATGAATAATACCATGAACAGACAGAATTTACTTATTTTATTATGTATGCTTTTGCTTTTTCCCGTATCCGGACAGAGCAATAACCGTGAGAAATATAATTTCAACCCTGGATGGTTGCTTTATATCGGAGATACGCCGGGGGCGGAAAGAACGGATTTTTCCGATGAAAACTGGAAAAAAATTACTTTGCCCCGGGCTTTTAATGAAGATGAGGCATTTAAAGTACATATATGGGGAATGACGGATACTATAGCCTAGTATAGAAAACATTTCAGGCTCCCTAAGACTGCAAAAGGGAAGAAGGTCTTTATTGAGTTTGAGGGAGTACGGCAGGCGGCGGATTTCTATTTGAACGGCAAGCATATAGGATTGCATGAAAATGGGGTGATGGCGGTAGGCTTTGATCTGACTCCGTTTCTGAATTTTGGTGGAGAGAATGTGATTGCTCTCCGAACAGACAATGACTGGAGGTATAAGGAGCGTTCGACTGGAAGTTTGTTCCAGTGGAATGATAGAAATTTCAATGCCAATTATGGAGGAGTACCTAAAAATGTATGGTTGCACATTACTGATAAATTATACCAGACCTTGCCTCTATACAGTAATTTACAGACTACAGGGACTTACATCTATGCATCCGATATTAAGGTAAGGACCCGTGAGGCGGTTGTTCATGCAGAGTCACAGGTGCGGAATGAGTATGGCAAGTCCGTTCATGTGGATTATGAGGTGAGCATTTATGATTATGATGGAAAAAGGGTCAGTACATTCCGGGGACAACCGACGACAGTGCAGTCCGGAGAAACGGTTGTATTGAAAGCTTCTGCACCATTAAAAGATCTTCATTTTTGGAGTTGGGGGTACGGCTATTTATATGATGTGAAGACTACCCTGTTGGTAAATGGCCGTCCGGTGGATGAAGTTGTTACTAGGACAGGTTTCCGCAAGACTCGTTTCGGAGAAGGAAAAGTGTGGCTCAATGACCGTGTGTTGCAGTTGAAGGGATACGCGCAACGGTCCAGTAATGAATGGCCGGGAGTAGGAATGTCTGTACCGCCTTGGATGAGTGACTACTCTAACGGATTGATGATTGAGCATAACGCCAATCTTTTTCGGTGGATGCATGTCACTCCCTGGAAACAGGATGTGGAATCTTGTGACCGTGTGGGGGTGATACAGATGTTGCCTGCAGGTGATGCGGAAAAAGATGTGACCGGCAGACGTTGGGAACAACGGAAAGAGTTGATGAGGGATGTTATTATTTATATGCGTAATAATCCAAGTATTTTATTTTATGAATCGGGAAATGAATCAATCAGCCGTGAGCACATGGTTGAGATGATTGCCATACGGGACCAGTACGATCCGCATGGAGGAAGGGCGATAGGTTCCCGGGAGATGTTGGACATTCGTGAGGCTGAGTATGGTGGTGAAATGCTTTATGTGAATAAAAGTGAACATCATCCTATGATTCAGACTGAATATTGTCGTGATGAGGGGCTGCGTAAATATTGGGATGAATACAGTTATCCGTTTCATAAACAGGGAGATGGCCCTTTGCACAAAGGACAGGACGCCGGAGCATATAATCAGAATCAGGACAGGCTGACTGTGGAGTTTGTCCGACGGTGGTATGATTTGTGGCGTGAGCGTCCCGGAACAGGCCGGCGTGTCAATTCAGGAGGCGCGAAGATTGTGTTTTCCGATACGCAGACTTATGGACGTGGTGCCGAGAATTATCGCCGGAGCGGTGTGGTGGATCCGTTGAGAATCCCTAAAGATGGCTTCTTTGCACACAAGGTAATGTGGGACGGATGGGTGGATGTGGAAAACTATCATACTCATATTATTGGTCATTGGAATTATACTCCGGATGTGAGAAAACCTGTTTATGTGGTTTCATCGGGAGATGCAGTGGAACTGTTTGTAAATGGAAAATCCAAAGGTTTCGGCAGACAGGATTATCGGTTCTTGTTTACTTTTGATTCTGTGCAATGGGAGAAAGGGACGATTGAAGCCATATCTTACGATGAACAGCATAAAGAACTGAGCCGTCATTCTTTTCAAACCGTTGGAGAGCCTGAACGGTTAAAACTGACCTTGATGCATGGTCCGCAAGGTGTCTTTGCCGACGGCGCTGATATAGCGATGGTGCAGGTGGAAGTGGTGGATGACAATGGAGAACGATGCCCGTTAGCCAATCATAAGATAAAATTTGATTTACAAGGTCCAGCTGAATGGAGAGGAGGAATAGCACAGGCGGCAGATAATTATGTGTTGGCAAAAGAACTTCCTGTGGAATGTGGTATAACACGAGTGATGATCCGCTCGACAACGCAACCGGGGAATGTGGTGCTGAAGGTGGCTGCAGAAGGGTTGGCTTCAGAAGAAATAGCTTTCAGTACGCGGCCGGTAGAAGTTAAAAATGGCTTAAGTACCTTTTTCCCATCTGTTGGGTTGCCTAGCCGTTTTGATCGTGGTGAAACTCCGTCCTCGCCCTCTTATAAAGAGACCAAAGTTGATGTCAGAGTAGCTGATGTTACAGCCGGAACAAATCAAAGGGATGCAGGGAAAAGTTTTGATGACAACGAATTGAGCGAGTGGAAAAATGATGGCAGGTTGAACACCGCCTGGATTACATATAAATTGGAAAGGCGTGCGGAAATAGATGATATCTGTATCAAACTGACCGGATGGAGGCAGCGTTCTTATCCGCTTGAAGTATATGCCGGAGAACACTTGATTTGGAGCGGGAACACGGAGAAAAGTTTGGGATATGTCCATTTGATGATTGACCGTCCGGTACGTTCTGATGAGATAACCATCCGTTTGAAGGGGGCTACTCAGGATTCCGATGCATTCGGCCAAATCATAGAAGTTGTGGAACCCAAGGCCGGAGAGCTTGATCTTTTCAAAGCTGAAGGAGGCAAGAAGGTACACAATGAACTCCGGATAGTTGAGGTGGAATTTTTAGAAACTTTGAATCAGTAATTTCAGAAATTAAGAAAATACGTCTATATTTACATCAATTATAAAATATCTTTTTATGAAAAATATATTCATAGGGTTGATAGCTGTTTGGGGGCTTTTTCTCGTTTCATGTGAAACAAGGGAGCCCATGGTTGAAGTAATAGAAAGAGGGCTGGAGGTTTCCAAACGGCAAGCTGTCTTTTTAGCGAAGGAAGTGGAAAATCAGGAAGGAAGGCTTCCACGGACTTATGAGGGTGGTGAGTTGAAAACATCTGATTACCGGGCATGGATTTCCGGCTTTTTCCCGGGAGTGTTATGGTATTTGTATGAGAATACGCCTACGGATGAACTGAAAAGATATGCGGAACTATATACAGAACGGGTGGAGTCTGCCAAGGATATGACCACCACCCATGATTTAGGATTTATGTTATATTGTAGCTTCGGAAACGGATATCGGTTGGCAAAGAATCCTCATTATTTAGAGGTGATGACTGTAGGAGCGGAATCCTTGGCAACTCGTTATGATGAGCGGGTAAAAGCTATCAAATCGTGGAATTCAAATGAAAAATGGCAGTTTCCCGTCATTATTGATAATATGATGAATCTGGAATTTTTGTTTTTTCTTGCTAAGACAACGGGGGAAAAACGTTTGATGAATATGGCTGACAGTCATGCACAGACTACTCTTCGACATCATTTTAGAGATGATTATAGTTGTTATCATGTAGTTTCTTATGATACGCTTTCCGGACAACCACATTTTAAAGGTACTCATCAGGGGTACGCCGACAATTCGGCATGGGCCAGAGGACAGGCATGGGCACTGTATGGCTATACCATGATGTACAGGGAGACCGGAAAGACCGAATATTTGGAACAGGCGCGGAAAGTAGCTTCTTATATTAAGAATCATCCCATTTGCCGGACGATAAAATACCTTATTGGGATTTTGACGCACCGGATATTCCTGCTGCTCCCCGGGATGCATCCGCCGCTGCTGTTATGGCATCGGGACTTATTGAACTGAGTCAGCTGGATAAAAGTAAGGAAGGAGCGGATTGGCTGGAGCTGGCAGAAATGCAGATTCGTTCTTTGTCCTCTCCGGAGTACCTTGCCGAACCGGAAACCAACGGTAGGTTTTATCTTGAAGCATAGTGTGGGAAATTATAATAAAAATTCGGAAGTAGATGTTCCCCTGTCTTATGCGGATTATTATTATGTTGAGGCTTTGTTACGACTTAAAAAATTACAGAATGAGAACTAGGAATTGTTTGTTAATCGCTTTTTGTTTTATTATCTTGTGTGGAAAACTGTATGCCCAGCCCACAGGTAGTGAGGACCGTATGTACTGGGTGCAGACTTTAACAAGGATTGCTGATCCTGTGTTGGTCAATCTCAGTCAGGGCACGTTGAAAAAGAATATGCCGTTTGAGTCACTGTCTGATGAACCTTTACGTAGAAGTGTTTCCTATCTGGAAGCGGTAGGAAGAACCGTTTGCGGTATTGCTCCTTGGCTGGAACTGGGACCTGATGATACTCAGGAAGGAAAGTTAAGAGAAAGGTATATTCAACTGGTGGTTAAAGGACTGAAACAGACTGTCGATCCGCAATCAGCTGATTATTTGATGTTTGATAACCGTCATTCCCAGCCCTTGGTAGATGCGGCTTTTCTTGTACAAGGTTTGTTGAGAGCTCCCAGACAACTTTGGGGAAATCTGGATGTGGATATTCAAAAAAAACTGGTGTATGAGTTGAAAAGAACGCGTGGCATAAAGCCTAATGAGAGTAATTGGTTGCTTTTCGCTTCGATGGTAGAAGCGGCCTTGTTGGAATTTACGGGGGAATATGATAGTCAGAGATTATATTATGGTGTAAACCGTTTCATTGATGAATGGTATAAAGGAGATGCCTGGTATGGAGATGGGGCAGAATTGCATCTGGATTACTATAACAGTCTGGTCATCCATCCGATGTTGACGGATGTATTGTCTGTCATGAAAAAGCATGGATTGGAACGTGCCGAGTTCTTGGAACGCCAATTGGTTCGTCAACAACGAATGGCTGCCCAGCTTGAACGGATGATCTCTCCGGAAGCCACTTATCCTGTAGTGGGCCGTTCTATCGTGTATCGTTTTGGCGTTTTTCATGCGCTTTCTCAAATTGCTTTGTTGGACAAGATTCCTCAGCCTCTTTCCAAAGGACAGATCCGTTCTGCTCTGACAGCTGTTATGCAGAGGCAGATATCTATGCCCGGTACTTTTGATGAAAACGGGTGGCTGAAAATTGGCTTTTCAGGCAGTCAGATAAATATGTCCGAACCTTATATAAATACAGGCAGTCTGTATATGTGTACAGCGGTCTTTTTGCCATTGGGACTTCCGGCAAATCATCCTTTTTGGACTGAGCCTTATAGTGAATGGACTAACCTGAAGGCATGGAAAGGTGTCGATGTAGGGGCGGATAAGGCTTTGAGAAAAGGGTAGGTGTCTATGAAAAGAAAAGTAACTTAACTTACTTGCCCAAGTAAGTCAACTTAAATGCCGAAGTAACTTAACTTACTTGGCCTATGAAGATAGCTTACTTTTCATTGGCTGGCTTGCCTGATTTTAAAGAGCATGGAGATTTTTCCATATTAAAGGAAAAATCTCCATGCTTTATGTTTGTATGTCAATAGAATAGCTGCCGGTCTTTCCCTTTTTTTATTTCTTCAGTGGGAATTGGTGAGTACTGTGATATATGGAATTTATAAAGTTCAATTAAAAAGGTCAAAGTGTATAAATTTCCATGCTAATGAACAAAAATACATTTTGGGGCTTTATAAATAACGATATATTTGTAAAATACTGCTTGAATATTTCAGATTGAAAGAAATAAGGTACTCATTTTAAATTTAAGGCCATGAAAGAATTAAAGATGTACATCGATGGGCGATTCATCGAAAACCAATCCGATAAGTGGATTGATGTATTGAACCCTTCTACGGAAGAAGTGATATCTAAAATGCCTGATGGCACACCGGAAGATGCACGAGCAGCTATAAATGCCGCCGTGAAGGCACAGCTTTCTTGGGAAAGTCTTACCTCTATTGAACGCGCCGGCTATTTAACTCGGATTGCACAAGGTATCCGCAAGCGGGAGCAGGAATTGACTGATATTATCATCCGGGAGGGTGGAAAAACAAGAGGATTAGCTAATGTAGAGGTGTTATTTACGGCTGATTACCTTGATTATATGGCCGGATGGGCCCGTCGCTATGAAGGGGAAATTATTCCTAGTGACCGTCCTCACGAAAATATATTTGTCTTTAAGAAACCTATTGGGGTGACAACAGGCATCCTGCCTTGGAATTTCCCTTTTTTCTTGATTGCCCGTAAGGCCGCTCCTGCTCTGTTGACGGGGAATACAATTGTGGTAAAGCCGAGTCAGCTGACACCGGAAAATGCGTATGTTTTCGCACAGATTGTAGATGAAGTTGGGTTGCCTAAAGGTGTATTCAATCTGGTGAACGGTCGTGGTTCGGTGATTGGACATGAACTGGCTGCTAACCCTAAAGTAGGTATGGTTAGTCTGACCGGAAGTGTGGAGGCTGGAATACAGACCATGGCAGCCGCTTCTGCCAATGTGACGAAGGTTTCTTTGGAATTGGGAGGGAAGGCTCCCGGTATTGTAATGCCGGATGCAGATTTGGATTTAGCTGTAAAATCCATTATTGCTTCGCGTGTTATTAATACAGGACAGGTATGTAATTGCTGTGAGCGCGTGTATGTACATTCTAGTATAAAAGAGGCTTTCCTTGAGAAACTGTTGGCAGGATTCAAGCAGGTGAAAGTGGGTGATCCGAATCAGTATACAGACCTCGATATGGGTCCGTTGATTGATGCCAATGCACTGAAATCAGTAGAAGAGAAAGTGAAAAAAGCTATTGAGCAGGGAGCTGAGTTGCTATGCGGTGGTCATCGTATCGGTACTAAAGGATATTTCTTTGAACCGACGATTTTGATTAATTGTACCCAAAAGATGGATATTATTCAGGAAGAAACTTTTGGACCGGTACTTCCGGTTGTTGAGTTTACAGAGGTGGAAGACGCCATTGCCTGGGCTAATGATTGTGAATATGGGCTGACTTCTTCTATTTATACCCAGAACCTGGATATGACATTCAAATTGATTCGTGCGTTGAAATTTGGTGAAACTTATGTGAATCGTGAGAATTTTGAGGCGATGCAGGGATTCCATGCCGGATGGCGTAAATCTGGTATCGGCGGCGCGGATGGTAAACATGGGCTGGAAGAGTATTTACAGACGCAGCTGGTTTATTTGGAAACTAAAGAGTGATTTATATGCTTTTCTGAATAGTTAGGAGGGATAAACTGAAAATCCGATTGATTGATCATATAGTTTGTCATTCTAAAAAATGCAGTGAAGAATCGGTCAACACAAAACGGATGTGTGCAGATTCTTCACTGCTGTTTTAATGTGAGTGGCAAATTGACGGTTTACTACACTTCTTTTATCAACTTCTTATTTTGTAACCAATACCTTTAAAATTCTTGTCCGTCCACTCCAAATATAGGTCTTAATGCATTTTGCTTTGTGGTATAAAATTGTACGGCACTATCGTTCATTTTGGGGTAATATTTATTTAGTAAATTAATCATTTCAGCTCCTGCCAACAAAACTGGTCCATATCCATGTGCTGCATATACATTTACCGGACGATGATAGTAAAATGCTGGGTCAAAAGCCATGCCGGTACCGACGCAGGTATTTTCAACTTGTCCTTTTTCATTGATTTGAGTGGATATGGCACTCCATCCCAATTGTGCTACAGGACCGTATGATACTGCATCCAGCCAGCCATTGTTGATACCACGTGCAATGCAATATACGTAAATGGCTGTAGCAGATGTTTCCAAATATGAGTCGTTTCTATCTAGTAATTGATGCCAGAATCCATTGCCCGACTGACAGGCGGCAATTCCTGCTACATGTGCTTTATAAAGTTTTAGGATATTTTTCCATTCGGTATGTTCTTGAGGAAGTGCTTCAAGTACCTCGGTCAATGTTAGTAATGCCCATCCATTGGCACGTCCCCAATGGAAAGTCGGATGAGTGCTTGCGCCTTCTACCCATCCGTGCATGTAGAGTCCTTTCTCTTCTACAAACATACGTTTGGAAAACTGAAGAATCTGACGGACCGCTTCATCGAAGTAATGCTTTTCCCCGGTGTAAATCCCCATTTGTGCAAGTGCGGGAATTCCCATATACATATCGTCTAGCCAAAGTGTATTGGCTTGTGGACGCATCCGGGCGAAAGTTCCGTCTTGCAGTCTGTATTCTTTATGTTCTATAAAATCCATGTAGTTATTAATTATGGATTTACAGTTTAAATCGGGAAGGATACGTTGCATCTTTATCATGGCTGTACACATAGCTCCGGCATCGTCCAAGGTACTGGGTTGTATGATTTGTCGCATCTGTCCGTCTACTACATTATATTCTTGAGTGAGACGGCTGAAGTAAGGAACCATTTCTGATAAGAAACGAAATCGTTTTGATACATATTCTTGATATTTGGAGTCACTTGTAGCATGTGCCACTTCCATCATACCTGAATAGGTAACTCCCCATTCATAACTAGCCAGTCGAAAGTTTCCTCTTTCCAGTTGTGAATATTGGTTGATTTGTGTATAGTCTGTTATTTCTTTTCCGGATTTTCGGTCAATAACGCGAGGTGGAGTTGTTTGGTCAAGATAAGAGAATATACGATCAAGGCATTGTTTGATTTCAGTTATATTCCATTCTTTGTAGGGGATGGAATAGTCTGGAGTTAATAAATGTAACGGGGTGTTGGTATCGTTTGCCGAAGCAACTGATTGTGAAGCTTGTTGACATGAAGATACTCCTAGTACGGTTATTATTCCTAGTGTTAAATAGATTCTTTTCATAAGCTGGATAAAGTAACGGAAACTCACCTTTGGTTACTTCAGATGAGTTTCCGTTGATTTTATAATTAATAGCCAGGATTCTGCATAGCACTCTTTTCTTCAGTTGTCAGCGCATGACCATCTTTTTGGATGATATCAAGGAAAGTTTGTGGTATCGGACGCAGATAATGCTTGTTTGGATTAAAGTTTGGAGCTGCATTCTTGTTGTAGGCCTTTACACGAGCTTCCAATGTTTTTGTGCGTGCCAAGTCTTCCCAACGGACAAATTCACCCATCATTTCACGACTTTTTTCGTTTAAGAGAAAGCACATGGCCACATCATAAGCACTACTGTAACCCAACTTCTCACAGATAGCCTGATCTTCTGCTGGTAAAGAAGCAATGGAAGTGATATCTGTTACTTCTAGATTGGATGGAATAGCATCCAGTGAGCCTAGTTGCAGATTGTTTGATTCATAATAGGAACTGCGATTACAGTAAGTAGAAATTTCAGCATCAGCACCCCAAATACCCCATCCCAAAGAACCTTCATGGAAGGCGGCCCCACCATCTACGTGTTCCTGGCGGTCTTCACCTGCTTTCCATTCAGCACGGCGACGAATGACATTCAGATATTCTGCCGCTTTAGAGTAGTCTCCTTGGCGGATATAGGCTTCAGCAAGGAAGAAATAGTCTTCTGCTGATCGCGCCAAAATACCATCGCGATTACCTTGTTCTTCGGAAATGGATTTACGTGAGCCATCGGCATATTTGCTGCAAGTGGCATAGTATTTAATGTAAGCATCGTCTTCCAGAACTTTATCTGTAGCAGTAGTTCCAGCTGGATAGAGTGCGAAGACAGTGGAAACGGGTTTCTTTGTTTCAGCATCAGCCAAGGTGGCATTGCTTTGGGGGGCGGTAACACGACTGTCACCGGGTTTGTTCAGTAAGAACATGACAGAGCGGTCGCCGGCTACATAGTCCACGCCTCCGGCATTCCAAGCAGAACGGTTACCGTTTTGTTTGGTACGGAAGGTTTTCCAAAGGCGGGAATCGTTCAGATGGTTATATACATTATAAGAATAGTATGTGGTACGCAGACGGTTGTATTCACGCCCACCGGCAATATCACGGGCCATACCTGGTAAGTCGCGGTATTGGCTGCAAAAATAAAGGTGTTGCTCATTACCGTACTGCCCTTTGGTGGCATCGGCAGAAGTGCGTTGGGCTGCTAGTATGATTTCATTCAGTTGCTCATTAGGACCATCGACTTCTGTATAATTCCATAAATCTTTGAAGTTGGGAGCTAGCGGGTGTTTACTGATGACTTCTGTCGCATACTTGACAACATTGGTCAAATCACTGCTTTTTGTACTGGAATTCCAATTGTCATTGAGTTCACTGGCACGCCATAGATATGCTTTGGCAAGGAAATGGGCAGCTGCGTACTTGGTAAGACGACCTTCTTCTGCTTCATTTTCAGGAAGTTCACCATAAGCGGCTGTCAGATCACTGAATACCTGTTCCATAACTTCCTGCGCTGAGGCGCGGGAAAATTCGCGTTCCACTGTATTGGAAGAAGCCAGTTTGATAGGTACACCACCGTATTGGCTGACTAGCTTAAAGTAGTTGAATCCACGGATAAAGTGGGCTACGCCGGACAGTTCGTTCTTATTGCTTCCCGAATAATTCTCCAGTTTCTCTAGCAAAAGATTGGCGGAAGAGATACCGGAATACATATTATCCCATACATCGTAGGCATGTGTGGTGTTGATATTTTACTGTGGCGATGTCTGAACTGAGATTGGCTATATAACTATCCCACATGGCGTTGCTGCCATCGTTTCCTACTATGAACTCGTCTGTTCCATAATTTGTAGTAGAGAATGCCCATTCGAAAGAATGATGGAAACGAAGGTTATAGTAAATAGCGGTTGCCAGTGACTGTACGCCTTCATTGGTGTCAAAAAAATCGGTATTGCGTTCAGTTGTTAGATTTTCATCTAAGAAATCTGAACAGGAAGTGAGGGCTGGTGTGGCTAGTGCGCCTACCAATACACTTGCTAATATGTGTTTATTTAATTTCATAATAATTTTTTTATTAGTTTGATTTAGAAACTCAAGTTTAAGCCAAAAGTAAAGCCGCTGTTGTAGGTATTACTATATGTGTCCAGATCTAATGTCTTGCAGCCGCTGAAAATATACCCCGGATTCTTAATCTGAGCATACATGCGTAAAGCGCTAAGACCTGTATGGGTTAACAGTCTGTTCGGGAAAGTATAACCTAACGAAATGTTACGAATCTTTAGATAAGAACCGTTTTTTAAATAAGTTTCGTTGTAGTACGCATCTTTTCCGCCTTCATCGTAAATAGGTTTAGGATGAGCTGCATTTTTGTTGTTTTCGTTATAATAGTCATAGTCACGAACATTATAGCGTCCGCCTACCCATACGGAGGAATCATAATATTTGAATCCCATACGCCCGTAGAGCTGTATGCCTAAATCCCATCCTTTATAAGTGAAGTTCGTATTTAATCCAAGTGTCCATCGAGGATCGTAATGGCCTACAATAGTACGGTCATTGTTGGCGTCGATTTTGTAATCGCCATTTTGGTCTACAGGGCGTGCCATACCAATTTGGAAGTCATGTCCATTGGCATTGAATTTTTCCATATCTGCACGATCTTCTTCTTTCCATAGACCTGCGGATTCATATGTATAGATACTGTTGGTACTTTCACCGATAAACCAGCCATTAGCCGGATCATCTTCTTTGCCATTAGCTAGTGAAACGATTTCATTGCGGGAGTAAGCGGCATTTACTCCGATATTCCATTCAAAATCTTTGGTGCGGACAGGAACAAAATTAAACGTCAGATCGTAACCAAAGTTTTTGGTTTTGTCCCACGTTAGCATAAGTGCGGGCATAACCTGTCAGGGTAGGAATACTTTGAGCCATTAACAAGTCAGTGGTTTTAGACGTATAAACATCTACGATACCATTAATGCGGCCGTTAAAGAAATTAAAATCCACACCAATGTTCCATTGGGCCGTTTTTTCCCAACCTAAATTTTGGTTAGCTAATGTGTTGGTAATACCTGCTTCGTTTTCGTATGCTATATAACCTTGTGTAGGATTTGGGCCAAAAGGATAATATAAACTAGAGATGCCTCCTTTGGTTTGATAAGGAGTAATAGCTGAATTACCTGTAACACCATAACCCAGACGAAGTTTCAATTGGCTGATCCAAGAAATTTCTTTCAGAAATTCTTCTTGATCTATGCGCCATCCAAGAGCTACAGAAGGGAAAGTAGCCCATTTATGACCATCTGCTAATTGAGAAGCACCGTCACGACGGACAGAAGCTGTTAGCATATAGCGCCCTTTATAGGTGTAATTCATACGAGCCATGTAGGAAAGCAATTGCTTTTCAGTCAGTGAGGATTCCCAACTTTTTAATGAACTTAGTGATTTGAAAGCATTCCATAAGGAACTTTCCAAAGGAATACCTTCACCACTCATATTATTGGCTTCATATTCATATTTTGTAGCAGTTTGTAAGAAGGTAAAGCCGAAGTCATGTTTGCCAATGGTACGGTTGTAGTATATAAGATTATCCAGTGTCCATGAGAAGTCTGTGCTTTTGGTCAGTGAAGCATAGTTTAAACCTTCACGGTTTGTACTTTCTGCAGAATTGAACATTCCACGGCGATAGTAACGGAAATCCGGACCAAAATTAAGTTTATAAGAAAGACCTTCCAAAGGTTTCCATATTTTGCCGAAATTTAACTGTGCATAGAAGCTTCCTAATGCACGGAATACTTTACGTTCATCGGTTGAATAATTCCATTCATCTATTACAGTTTTAATTTTTGAGTCAGCACCTGGATATTCAATTCGTTTTCCTTCATCGTCATAAGCTACGGCATAAGGTAGGTTACGCATGGCGGCTGCATATGCACTTCTCGGTCCACTGGTAGTACCACCGTCATTCGACATACCATAATTTTGTACGCTGTAAGTGGCATTTATGCTGGCAGCCAAGGTTAGCCATTCTGTCAGTTTCATGTCATTATTTATTTTAGCGGTGTAACGGGTATAATCTTGACCTTTGATTGTTCCTTCGTTTTTCAACCAACCAAAAGATACATACGAATGATTTTTTTCGCTACCGCCTGAGCCACTGATAGTATGTTCGGTGGTAATACCTGTTTGAGTTACATAATCGGCCCAGTCTGTGGTTTGTACTTTTGAACCGTCCCAAGTATTGCCAGACCATCCACGTTCAATATTTGCCCAGGCATATGGATCACTGGCTGCGTTGAATATTTGTTTGTCATTTTCAATGGTCGGTTCATCGCCACGCGGATATTTGTTTGGATCGGAATAATAATAGGCCCAACGACGCCAAGTCAGATAATCACCGGCGCTCATCCAAGTAGTACGGTCTTTGATGTTATCTGTGGAAACAGAGCCTGCATAACTGAAAGTAAATTTACCTTCCTTGCCTCTTTTGGTGGTAATTAAAATGACACCATTGGCACCACGTGAACCATAGATAGCTGTAGCAGAAGCATCTTTCAGCACTTCGACGGATTCAATATCAGAAGGATTCAAACTTTCCAGTGTACCACCACGGGGGCGTTACGTTGTCTAAATTCTCTTCATGAGTTTTTCCTTACGGTACCATTTAGTAGGTACACCGTCTACAACATAGAGAGGCTGACTGGAAGCAGACAGAGAGCGGGAACCACGGATAAATATATCTCCAACTTCTCCCGGACGGTCACTGGTGCGTATATCCACACCAGCGGCTTTACCTTGCATGGCTTCAAATACATTGGCTGTTGGGCGGGATTTCAGTTCTTTGGCTCCTACGCTGACCATTTGACCCTGTTACATCGCTTTTTTTTCTGTGTGCCATAGCCTACTACCACTACTTCATCCAGCGTTTTTGTATCTTCTGCCAAAGTTACTTTCAATGTACTTTTTCCAGCTACTGGAATGTCTTGTCCTTTATATCCTATATAAGTTATAGTGATAATCCCTTTTTCGGGAACATTAGAGAGGGTGAACTTTCCATCAAAATCTGTTATAGTACCATTGGTTGTACCTTTTACAACAACACTGGCACCGATAATAGGTTCACCATTTGGATCGGTAACCATGCCCTGTACATTTCTTTGTTGAGCATTCGCTACATACATAAAGGAGGATAAGACCAGCATGAACAGCCAAATCGTTCCTTTAAATGAATAATTAGAACTTAATGTTTTGTCTTTCATAACGATTAGAGATTTATGTTACACAAAAGTGATTTTTCACAAAAGTAAACCGAAGCATTGTCGTAAAAAATGCAAACGAGTCCAAAAAACAGTAATTACGTACGTGAACGCAATTCCATGTTTTTATAACCTGTTGTAAAATAGATTATTGTGGCGAAAATGTGTTGCAGGGAACACAAAGCTTCGAGGGATAATATTGTATTATTTTCCTGTTTATATTACCTTTGTATTCTAATACTATAAAAACATATTGTATGAAAAAGGCTATATCATTGCTTTTGCTTAGTTTGTGCCTGTCTGTTCTTCATGCACGCGATATTAACTTTTCTCAAATAAGTTCGAAGAACGGATTGTCACAAAACACAGTACGGGCTATTGCCGAAGATAAGAATGGTTTTATTTGGGCGGGGACTCTTGATGGACTTAACAGATATGACGGTTATAATATCCGATCTTATCAATTGCGAACCGGTGATCAGCATATATTGCATGACCATAGAATTAGAAATCTATATGCCACGCGTGATGGTAACCTTTGGGTACAGACCTATCAGCAGGAATACAGTTGTTATAATCCGATTAGTGATCAGTTTGTTCACATAAGAGATAAGAATGGCAAATTGCTTGCTCATGAAAATTTCTATGAATCCTCCGGTGGTGATGTATGGTTGTGGGGAAAAGGAACTGGGACAATTCGTTTGCACAAAAAAGAAGATGGAAATTTTGATCAGCAGAGTTATTTACAGGCAGAGGATGCCTGTAATTTTTTGCTAGAAGATAGTTCAGGGAAAATATGGATAGGTGGAAAGAATGGGTTGAAAAGTATTTCTGAGCAAGGAGAGGTTAAAGAGTTTTATACCTATGAATATTATTTCACTCATGCAATAGAGGTAGAGGGAATGATTTATTTCTCCACAATGGAATCTGAATTGTTGATCTATGATATGAAGCGTGGTATTTTTGAGGAGGTAACTCCGGCTTTTAATGATGCCATGACTCATTTGTTCCGTCTGTCATCTCACGAACTGCTTGTTTTCTTTGACTCCAAAGGTGTATGGATATATGATATCTCATATGGCACTTTTCATCAGTCTGGACTAAATTGTGAAAAAGAACATCTCACTTCGGACGTGGAGATTATTTATGATAAGAAGAAAGGTGTATGGTTTTATTCTAAATCGGGTAGATTATGGTATTGCAATGGAGAGGATTCCAGAATCCGAAGGATAAATATAGACTTGAATAAGGATCTTGCGATGATGGGTACAGGGCAGACCGCGTTATCCATAGATGCTGTTCTAGCCGGTTCTGACGGGCTTTACTGGATAGTGACCTACGGGTTTGGCTTATTTTGTTATAATCCGGTCGATGAGACGTTGGTGAATTACACTAACCAGCCGGATCCTAGCAGTCTTGCTTCCAACTATCTATTGTCTATAACTGAAGACCGCTTGGGAAATATATGGATTGGAAGTGAGTATGCCGGAATTATACGGGTGGTGAAAAGTCCTGAATATGTACATGTGGTACATCCGGAGGCAGGGACTATTATCGGCAAGACGAATAATGTACGTTCCATTTATGAGGATTCAAAGGAAAATATCTGGGTCGGTTTGAAAAATGGGGAACTGTATGTCTATGATTCTGCTATGAACTTGAAAAAAACATATTGATTGGGTTATAAACCCTTATGCACTGGTGGAAGATAATCAAAGGCGTATGTGGGTAGGTACCAAGGGGTATGGTATTTATTTATTTGATATTGAGAATTATAACGAATTGGCTCATCTGACACATAAAAAAAATAAGCCAGAGTCGTTGTGCAGTGATGCTGTCTTTCATATTTTGAAGGATAATAAGAATAGAATTTGGGTTGCCTCCTTTGAGAACGGGGGGATAGGATTGGCACAAGAAACAAAAGAAGGTATTACTTTTAAAAATTTTATCACAGGTAAAGGAAATAAGAGTATGATTCGATATCTTTATCAAGATAATAAAGAGCGTATTTGGGGTGGAACTTCTGACGGACTTGTTAGGTTTAATCCGGGAGAACTGATACGGAATCCAGATGCTTATGTCTTTTATAATATGGATTTAACTTCACCTTATTCGTTAAGCAGCAATGATATCAAGACTATTTATCAGGATACGAATGGAGATATTTGGATTGGAACTGCCGGAGGTGGACTGGACAAGTATATAGAAGCGCGTGAAGGGACTTCTGATCAGTTTCTCTCTTTTACAATTGGCGAAGGAATGCCGGATAATTATGTCTTGGGTATTTTGGAACATGGGGATTATCTTTGGCTAAGCAGTGAGAATGGTTTGTCGCGTTTTTGTAAGAATGATTATTCGGTAATTAGCTATCAGTTTGCCCAGAAAGCTTATGCGAATATCTTTAATGAGGGGGCACGTTTTAAATGTAAGAATGGTATTATGTTATGGGGAACTTTGGATGGGCTGATGATATTTGATCCTGAAAAATTTGAACCGAATACGAACCCTTTTCCAGTACTGGTTACTAGCTTGCAGATTGACGGAGTAGATTGGAATGAAGTCGAGTCTTCCGTAGAAAAGAAATCTATTACCTATACTGAAGAAATTCAACTTACTTATGAGCAAAATGTATTCACAGTAGAATTTGCGACATTGGACTTGCAGAATCCCGAACAGAATCAATACACTTATATTTTAGAAAACTATGATAAGTCATGGAGTATTCCTGCTTCCTTGAATACGGTTACATATAAAAATCTGCCACCTGGAAAAATATACTTTTAAAGTAAAGGGAGCCAATTCCTATGGGATCTGGAATGATGAAGTGACTTCTTTGAAAATTACAATCACTCCACCATTTTGGAAGTCCAATATGGCTTATACAGTGTATGTATCGCTGTTTATTTTCATATTGTTTGTCTTTTATCGGTTGATTGCAAAATTCAACCGATTAAATAATGCTGTAGAGATTGAGAAGCAATTGACGAATCACAAACTGCGTTTTTTTACAAATATTTCGCATGAGTTTCGTACACCGCTTACTTTGATTCAGGGTGCGGTGGAGAGATTGAATGAACTGGGGGACCTTCCTGTCCCTGCTTATAAGCAATTAAGCGTGTTGAATCGGAATTCTATGAATCTCAGACGACTGATAGATCAGTTGTTAGAGTTTAGAAAACTTCAAAATGATGTATTGAAGCTAGATCTTGAAGAAATAGATATGGTAAGTTTTACGCAGGATATTTATGGTGGCTTTCAAGAGATAGCTGTACAGAAAAACATAAATTATCAGTTTGATTGTTCGATGGAGTCACTTATTTTGTTTATTGATAGAAAGAAGATTGATAAAGTTTTGTATAATTTGCTTTCCAATGCGTTTAAGTTCACACCTAAAGGAGGTTGTATAATTTTGTCCTTGGCGGAAGATGAAAAAAGACGGAAATGTATCCTGTCGGTAAAAGACAGTGGAATTGGAATACCTAAGGAGAAACAACATTTATTGTTCAGCAGATTCAGTCAGATTCACTTTTCTAAATCTGGTACCGGAGTCGGGCTTTCTTTAGTGAAAGAATTTGTGGATGTTCATAAAGGGAAAATTTATTTTGAAGATAACCCCAGTGGGGGGGCTATTTTCAAGGTGGAATTATCTACTTCAAAAGAAACTTATGTAGGGGAGAATTTTGTTACTGTACGTCCACATATGGATATCATAGAGGATAGTCCGGTTGTAAAATCTGTACAGGTAGAACAAGAGAAAGTCTTTCCTTCTGTAGAAAGCAATATTTTGGCAGAATATAGGCTTTTGGTAATAGACGATAATGATGATATACGTGATTTTTTAATGGATGGTTTCAGCGGCAGTATGATTGTAGATACTGCTGCTGATGGTAAGGAAGGTCTTCAAAAGGCAATTGATACAAATCCGGATATTATAATTTGTGATGTTATGATGCCAGAAATGAACGGGTTTGAAGTGACGCGTCAGTTGAAGAAGGATTTTCAAACTTGTCATATTCCTATTATTTTGCTTACAGCACACTCTTCTCTTGAGCATGAGTTGGAAGGTATAGATAGTGGAGCGGATGCATATATCACAAAGCCTTTCAGTTTGAAATACGTCCAAAAACGTGTGATGAAGTTGGTGGAACAGCGGGAGTTGTTGAAAAAACTTTTCTCCAAAGAGTTTACTATTGACGAAAGAGTGACTAATACAACTGATAAAGAGTTTTTTGATAAAATAGAGAAAATTTTGGATGATAATTATGAAGATAGTACGTTTACCATCGATAGGTTTATTGAATTATCGGGTATCCGCCGAACTATTTTTTTTTAAGAAGGTAAAAAGGTATAACAGGTTTTTCGCCGAATGAATTGATAAAGATGAAACGATTGAATAAGGCTGCTGTTTTACTAAGGCAGGGTGAATTTACGGTTTCCGAGGTTTCTTATAAGGTGGGATTTGAAGATCCTTTTTATTTCAGTAAATGTTTTAAGGCTCATTTTGACTGTACGCCTAAAAATTACAAAAAATCAATATAGTTCCTTTTTTCTTGATTCAGTATGTCTTATTGTGATTTTTTTGAGGGATAGAGTACAGTTAGTTCTTTTTTCCGTCTTATTTTAAAATATTGAATCATCATAAAACAGCATGCTATGAAATTGTTTTTTTCCTTCGTTTTTGCCTTATTGGCTTTTACAGCTTGTACAAAACCCGAAAAGGAAGTCTATATCTTCACTTCTCATCGTGAGCCGGCATTGGACGGGTTACATTATCTTTACAGCTATGACGGCTATCATTGGGATAGTATCGCAGGTTCATGGTTGAAACCGGAAATAGGAAATAAGACTCCTTATTATAATTATTTCACTAAACAGACCGAAGAACAGAAATATGCTCCCAATTCGATGATGCGTGATCCGTCCATGACCCAAGGCCCGGATGGAACTTTCCATTTAGTGTGGACAATCAGTTGGAATGGAGAACAGGGATTTGGTTATGCCAGTTCTAAAGACTTGATTCATTGGAGTGAACAACGCGAAATTAAAGTGATGAAAGATTCTTTGACTAACAATGTGTGGGCACCGGAAGTTTTCTATGATGATGAAAAGGAACAGTTCATCGTTGTCTGGTCTTCTGCCATTCCTGTAGAAAGATATACGGCAGCCGATAGCTTGGGAGCTAATAAAAGTCACCGTGCCTATTATACCACGACCAAGGATTTCCAAACATTTACTCCTGCAAAGGCGTTTTATGATCCGGGATTTAATTCTATTGACGGATTTATAGTAAAGCGTGATAAAAACGACTATGTATTAATTATAAAAGACAATCGCAAGCCTGGTTACAGTGATTTGTTCTGTGTATCCGGGCCATCGGCAGAAGGACCTTATGCTGATCCGTCAGTAAAATTTGCACCGACTTACTCTGAAGGTCCGTGTGCCGTGAAAGTAGGTGATGAATGGTTGATTTATTTTGATGTTTATCGGGAAGGACGGTTTGGAGCCGTGTCTACAAAAGACTTCAAGAACTTTACTCCCATTGACGATCAGATTTCTATTCCACAAGGACATAAGCATGGTACTATCATAAAAGTTCCCGAATCAGTTTTGCTCAACCTGAAAGCGGAGGAAGCTAAAAGATTCCCTCAAAAAGACTAGTTATTACCCAGAATTGTCTGCTTGAATAAGTTACTTTGGGCTTTTGAAATTTATAAGATGAATGCACAAATGAAAAACAAGAATCTAGTATTATTATTCCTTCTTCTGATGGTGGAAGGAGGGCTGCTTTCGGCAGCAGCACAGAGCAAATCGTCGGTTTATAAGCCTTGGAGTCATGGACAACTGAAAGTAAGTAAAGAGAACCGCTATCTGATGAATGCGGACGGAACTCCTTTTTTCTGGTTGGGGGATACAGGATGGCTGTTGCCCGAGAAACTGAATAGAGATGAGGCTGCTTATTATCTGGAACATTGTCGTCAGGCAGGTTTCAATGTGGTGCAGGTACAGACTATAAATGGAGTTCCTGCCATGAATTTCTATGGCCAGTATTCCATGATAGATGGTTTCAATTTTAAGAATATAGACAGAAAAGGAGTTTACGGGTATTGGGACCACATGGATTATATTATTCAGAAAGCTGAGCAGAACGGCATTTACATAGCGATGGTATGTATCTGGGGAGGGCTTGTGCGCTCCGGAAAAGATGAATGTTGAAGAGGCTAAAGCGTATGGTAGATTTTTAGGTGAACGATATAAAGATGCCCCTAATATCATTTGGGTAATCGGTGGAGATACTTATGCTGACCGGAATACTGAGATTTGGGAGGCGTTGGCGAATAGTATTCTTGCTGTGGACAAGAATCATATAATGACCTTTCATCCGTTTGGCCGTACATCCAGTGCTACTCATCTGAATAATAAGGAGTGGATGGATATGAATATGTTCCAAAGTGGACACAGGCGTTATGGCCAGAAAAAAGGAGATGGTGATACTTCTGTTACGGGATTGGAGGAAGACAATTGGCGTTATGTAGAAGAGGCTTTGTCCATGACTCCACTGAAGCCTGTTCTGGATGCAGAACCCAGTTATGAAGGTATTCCTCAGGGATTGCATGATCCTGCCCAGCCACGCTGGCGTGACTGTGATGTGAGACGCTATGGATATTGGTCTGTTTTTGCGGGCTCTTGCGGACATACATACGGACATAATAATATCATGCAGTTCTTGAAACCGGGTACACCCGGTGGGTATGGAGCTGATGGAATAGAGAAACCTTGGTATAAAGCAATGCAGGATCCCGGCTTCAATCAGATGAAATATCTGAAGAATCTGATGTTAACTTTCCCTTATTTTTGAACGTGTACCGGATCAAAGTGTAATTGCCGGTACGAATGGGAATCGTTATGACAGAGCCATTGCGACTCGAGGAAAGGATTATTTGTTAGTATACAATTACTCCGGAAATCCGATATCTGTTGACTTGACTAAAATCAGTGGCGCAAAAAAGAAAGTATGGTGGTATAGTCCTAAAGATGGAAAACTTTCTTTTATAGGAGAATTTGATAGTAAAATTACTCCTTTTACCTATGACGGCAGTTATAATCGGGATAATGACCAGGTATTAATTGCTATAGATTCAAGTAAGAATTATATTTCTACCGAATGGCTGGAACTTCCTATGGTAAATCAATAGCATTTTTGAGGAATACAGTCAAAAAGTCTTATTAAGTCTTAATGAAACGGGAAAAGTCAATGCGGAAATTGTAATTTTGAAAAAACACATTTACAAATGAAACGCATTGGCTTGTTCTTATTCTTTTGTATTCTTTCCTTGCATGGCATAGCTCAGGTTGAAAATGACAAGGATACGCTCATCATCCGGCAAGATAAAATCAATGAGTTTATCAATGAGATGAATGAGGCTGATAAAAGTATGGATTTTATAAACGAACCTCCTACGTTGACACCTCCCGTTTTATCTGATACGTTGCGGATGCCAAAAATTTGATTTTACTCCCCGTGAAGAAATGCCTAAGATATCCCCTTATACTTTTTCCGGAAATCCTTTCGGACATGATTATATAGATGGACGTGCTTATCAGATTAATAGTACAGGGATTCTGAGTGGTTATCATTCCTTTCAAGGGTTGCCTTCTATAGGTGAGGCACGTAATGCCGGAGTGATGTACACACAGCGTCTCAATGATTTTATAACCGTGACGGGAGGAGTATATGCTGCTAAATACAATGTATATGGAGTCCGCTTTAATGATTTAGGTGCTAAGGGAAGGTTGTCTTTTCGCATTAATGACAGAATGAAGATCAATATGTTCGGCACATACTCGGTGTATAACGGATATGGTATGACTCCCGCTTCACAGCTTTTTATGAACCAAAATTCATACGGAGGCACTTTGGAATTTAAAATATCGGATAGTTTCGGAATTGAAGCGGGAGCAGAGAGGGAATTTAATCCGATGACCCGTAAATGGGAAACCCATCCTATTATTATGCCGGTATTCTATTAATAATAATTTGTGTATCTTTACGGCATGAATGAAGAGATAGAAGAGTATTACGAAGAGTTATACAGGCTTTATATAGATGAAAACCAGCCATTGGAACGCCGTTACAGGCAATTGCGTGAATCATTGGAGCGTGTGGTGCGTGAAAAGATACAAGGGAATAGTTTGCAGACCACTGATTTGGCCGCCCGTATTAATTATGTAGCCACTCAATATGGGCTGGATCTGAAAGAACAGAATCAGTTACATACCTTTCGCCTGACTTCCAATGATATTTTGAACCATCGTAAGTCTCCTGTAAAAAGAAGAGTTCCTGCGTGATTTGCGTGCAGTGGCATACGCATATAGGAAGATGTTTGCACAGGATATTCCATTGAAGTTGTTCTCAGTTCTTCCCAAGCAGGAAATAGCATCTTCAGGGAAAAAAGAAAAGATGGAATACATCCGCCGCATCCGTGTATGCTTTGATTATGCCGATGATACCTATTTGTATGTACATCCTGTAGATGTAATAGCTGATGAACTTATACGGGTTGTTTATAATAAACCCGGTATAAATCATGAATTTGAAGAAACCATAAAGGAACTTTGGCGATATGCCCAGCTTAATCTGCTGGATGTTTCTGTAGATAGGGATGGAATTTATACCCCTTCTTTTATCGTATTGGAACCGGATTATTTGATAGATATCAGTTCATTGGCGGAATGTTACAAGGATTATGGCAGCCATCCGGCAAACTATTTTTTGAGCCGGCTGGTGCCGATTGATAATGCCCGCCCTTTGCTGTTGGGAAATATAGCCAATCTGTTTCTGGATGAATGGATACATGCAGGTGAGGAGGAGCCGGACTATATAGACTGTATGAAGAAGGCATTCCGGCAGTATCCCATTGAACTGGCTGCTTGTGCCGAACTTCGTGATCCGTCCAAAGAGAAAGAGTTTGCCAAGGATTGCCGGATGCATTTTGAGCATATACGGGACGTTGTACAACACACTTTTTTGGAGCCGGGGTATAATCTGGATAAAAAGGAGGCTGTGCTGGAACCGTCCTATATTTGCGAGGCGTTGGGCATTCAGGGACGTCTGGACTATATGCAGCGGGATATGAGCAGCTTTATAGAAATGAAATCGGGCAAAGCGGATGAATTCTCCATGCAGGGAAAAGTGGAACCCAAGGAAAATAATAAGGTTCAGATGCTGCTATATATGGCAGTGTTGGAATATAGCATGGGACAGGACCGGCGGCGTATGCATCCCTATTTGCTTTATACCCGTTATCCTTTATTGTATCCGGCCAGAGCATCGTGGGCTCAGGTAAGGCGGGTTATCAATTTGCGTAACCGTATTGTTGCTGCCGAGTATGGGGTACAATTCCATAATCATCCTGATTTTACACGCAACTTGTTGGCACAAATCAATCCGGAGGTGGTGAATGAAAGAAAACTGAGCGGCAGATTCTGGGAACAGTATTTGAAGCCCTCTATCTCGCGTTTCCGGGAGAAGCTGTCGGCGTTGGAACCTTTGGAGCAGGCCTATTTTTATACGCTTTATAATTTCATTACAAAAGAACTTTATACCTCCAAATCGGGAGATGTGGATTATGAAGGACGTGCAGGGGCTTCAGCTCTTTGGCTGAGTACACTGGATGAGAAACGTGAGGCGGGAGAGATATTATATGATTTGCAGATAATGGAAAATAGGGCATCACAGGCTCATAAGGCCTATATACTTTTGTCTATTCCGCAATATGATGAAATGTTTCTTCCCAATTTCCGTACAGGAGATGTGGTTGTGTTGTATGAGCGTAATAATGACTTGGATAATGCGACCAATAAAATGGTTTTTAAGGGTAATATTGAGCAGATTACAGATACAGAATTGCGTATTCGTTTACGTGCTACCCAACGTAATGCTTCCGTTTTTCTTCCGGACAGTCGTTATGCTGTAGAACATGATACGATGGATACTACATTTCGCAGTATGTATTTGGGACTCTCCGCTTTTCTGGATGCGAATACGGAAAGACGGGAATTATTGCTGGGACAACGGCCTCCCCGCTTTGATTCGTCTTTTGATGAAGCTATAGCGCTGACCGGTGATGATTTTGAGAGGGTGGCGTTGAAAGCTGAGTCGGCCCGTGATTATTTTCTTCTAGTGGGACCTCCCGGAACAGGAAAGACTTCGAGGGCGTTGCGTAGAATGGTGGAACATTTCTATGCAGCATCATCTATGCAGATATTGTTACTGGCTTATACCAACCGGGCTGTTGATGAAATTTGTCAGTCACTGTCCTCTATCACCCCCGGTATAGATTATATACGGGTGGGAAGTGAGCTTTCCTGTGATGTACGTTTTAGAGGACATCTGTTGGAGAATATATTGGCGGAATGCAACAGTAGGAGAGAGGTGAATATCCGTATGGCAGATTGCAGAGTATATGTTGGAACCGTGGCCTCTATTGCGGCTAAAGCTGAACTTTTTAAATTAAAACGTTTTGATGTAGCCATAGTGGATGAAGCCACCCAAATATTAGAACCCCAATTGTTGGGTATTCTGTGTGCCAAGTTTGCCGATGAAAGAAATGCAGTGGGTAAATTTATCCTGATAGGTGATCATAAACAGTTGCCTGCCGTTATTTTGCAGAATAGCGGACATTCTGAAGTGCATGATGAGGGACTTAGGGAAGCCGGACTTTTTAATTTAAAAGATTCTCTGTTTGAGCGGCTTTATCGTTTTTCATTTAAAAGAAGAATCTCCTAAAGCGATAGATATGCTTTGCCGTCAGGGGCGTATGCATCCGGGAGTGGCTTTTTTTCCCAATAAAGCATTTTATGCCGGAAAATTGGAGGCTTTGGGATTACCTCATCAGTTGGAGCACATAGAGGCTCCGGTACGTTTTATCCCTTCGAAGCAAGATTTGGAGAGTGTTTCCGGAAAAACAAACAGATATGAGGCACAGATTGTCGCCGGTTTAGCCAAAGAGGTGTATCTGGCTCATGAAGAGGAATTTGATCCGAATCGAACGTTAGGGGTCATTACTCCTTATCGAAGTCAGATTGCTTTGATACGTAAAGAGCTTCAGGCATTGGCTATTCCTGCTTTGAGTAGGATTTCCATTGATGACGGTCTGCAAGCGGGGCGACGAGATCATTCTCCCCCGCAACGTCCACCGCAGCGTGCTGAACGCACTGGTGCTCTGCGGCGCAGTGCCGGTCTATGTCAATCCCGAAGTGGACAAGCGCCTCGG
>ENA-OQKS01000026-OQKS01000026.1-human-gut-metagenome-genome-assembly--contig:-NODE-26-length-43884-cov-3.463674_pt1 | contig 43884 bp, 35 predicted proteins | sample MGYA00242804_ERZ504808 | MGnify/ENA primary metagenome ERZ504808 (study PRJEB26092, sample SAMD00036375) | human gut metagenome | host: Homo sapiens | study: EMG produced TPA metagenomics assembly of...
GAACACTCCGCACTGATATTTTCTGTATTGAAGACGTCGATGGTGCGCCCGTATACCATTGACGTCGACACCATCAGACGCGGTCCGCGCGGTGACCCCACATTCCGCTGGCGCCCACAGGGCTGCCCTCGTTTCCTGACATGTCCCGCGCGGGCCGCGGCGAGCCGAGACCGCCGCATGACCTAATAGGAGCATGGAGCGATACCGCGGACCCGAACAACCGCATTCTATCGCGCCCCGTCAGTGTGCCGTCTGCCCGGTCCAGGCGAGCACGGAAAGAACGGAGCGAGACATGAGAACCGAATCGACACCCGGCGCCCGCGGGCCGGTCTTCTGCGGGGTCGACACCCACGCCGACTCGCACTGGCTGTGCGTCCTCGACTGGAGGGGCCGCAAGGTCCTGTCCCGCCAGTTCCCCGCCGACGCGGCGGGATACGAGGCGCTCGCCGGGGCGATCGCGGCGGCCGGGGAGCCGGCCTGCGTCGCGATGGAGGGGACGTCGTCCTACGGGGCGGGCCTCACCAGGCACCTCGCGTCGCTGGGGATGCCCGTGCGCGAGGCGCTCTCCCCGGCGGGGACGCAGAGGAGGCGCCCGGGGCAGGGAAAGTGCGACGAGTCGGACGCGGAGAGGGCGGCCCGCGCGGCGATGTCCGGCTCAAAGCTCGGGACCCCCAAGAGCCAGGACGGGTGGGTCGACGGGGTGCGCTGCATGCTCGCGGCGCACCCCGGGGCGGTGAAGGCGCGGACCTCGGCGATCAACACCGCGAGGTCGCTGCTCACCACCGCCCCGGAGGGGCTCAGGTCGAGGTTCCGCGGCATGGGAGGGCCGAGGCTGATGGAGGAGCTCCCCTCCGTGCGCGCCGAGGGCGCGCTGGGCGCCGCGCTCGGCGCGCTGGCGGACCTGTGGGAGGCGGCGCGCGACGCGGCGCTCGACATGGAGCGCGCGATCGAGGCGTCCCTGGAGGAGAACTGCCCCGCGCTGCTGGCGATGTACGGGTGCGGGCCCGTGAGCGCGGCCAAGCTCGCGGTCGCGGCCGGGGACAACCCGGGCAGGCTGCGCTCCGAGGCGTCGTTCGCGGCGATATGCGGGGCCTGCCCCATCCCCGCCTCGAGCGGCAAGACCGTGAGGCACAGGCTCAACAGGGGCGGCGACCGGCAGGCGAACAGCGCGCTGCACGAGATCGCGAGGCAGAGGGTCATGCGCGACCCCGAGACCGCCGAGTACGCCGAGAGGGCCAGGGGGCGGGGAAAGAGCGACAGGGAGGTCATGAGGTGCCTCAAGCGCTACGTGGCCAGGGAGGCGTACCGGGCGCTGATGCACCCGCACGAGATCAGGAGGCCCGAGGACGCCTCGGAGCTCGTGGCGGCCAGGCGCGCGGCGAAGGTCAGCCAGGTGAGGGCGGCGTCCATATTGGGAACCAGCGAGAAGTACATCTCGATGCTGGAGAGGGGACAAAGGGAGCTCAAGCCCATAAGGAGGGCCTACGAGGCATGGGTCGAGGCCGGGCTTCCGCTCGATTGGGACAGGCAGGCCTTCGAGGCCGAGCGCAAAAAGGATTCTAAAAAACACCTTGCCAAATAGGAGCGTCAGGACGAAAGAACCCCCGCCGCACGTAGTGCGCAGCGGGGGTTCTTTCATGTCCGAGGACGTTCTGAAAAGAAACACCAGGGCGGGCCCGGACGAGAACAACCGACTACAGGTCGATGTGCGATTCCTTGATCGGGAACGGCTCGGCGAAGTGGCAGGCGCAGCAGTGACCCGGTGCAACTTCCTTAAACTCGGGGAGCTTCTCGGAGCAGATACCCTGCGCGATCGGGCAACGCGTGTGGAAACGGCAGCCGGTCGGCGGATCCAGCGGCGACGGCGGATCGCCAGCGAGGATGATGCGCTTGCGGGTCTTCTGGATATCAGGATCGGGAACCGGCACGGCAGACAGCAGCGACTGCGTGTACGGATGGTGAGGCTCGCTATAGAGCGTCTTCCAGTCCGAAACCTCGACCATCTTACCCAGATACATAACGGCAACGCGATCGGAGATGTGCTGTACGACGGACAGGTCGTGTGCGATAAACAGATACGCGGTACCGAACTTGTCCTGCAGTTCCTTGAGCAGGTTCAGAACCTGGGCCTGAATGGACACATCCAGAGCGGATACCGGCTCGTCACAGATAATCAGCTTGGGCTTCAGCGCAAAAGCGCGGGCAATACCGACACGCTGACGCTGGCCGCCCGAGAACTCATGCGGATAGCGGTTGATGTGCTCGGGGTTCAGTCCAACGACGTCGAGAAGCTCACGGACGCGCTCAATGCGCTCCTCCTTGGTACCCACACCATGAATGGTCATGGGCTCGGAGACAATCTCACCGATGGTCATACGAGGGTTGAGCGAAGCATAAGGATCCTGGAAGATAAACTGCATCTCACGACGCATGTCCTTGATCTCATGCTTGCTCATCTCGGCAACATCTTTGCCCTGGAAGAACACCTTGCCGGCGGTCGGCTTGGTCAGACGCATGATAGTGCGGCCCGTGGTGGATTTACCGCAACCAGACTCGCCAACCAGACCAAAGGTCTCGCCAGGATAAATCTCAAAAGAGATGTCGTTTACAGCAGAGACGACGCGCTTGGAAAAACGCTTGGCGAACATGCCGGACTCTGCGGGAAACTCCTTGGAGAGGTGCTCGACCTTCAGCAGTGGAGTGCGCTCGTTATTGTCTGCCATTTACGCCTCGCCTCCCTTCTTGGAATCCTTGCGCGTACGGGACGTCTCAGGAGCGTTCTTGAGGAACTCGGGGTCACCGGAATAGTGGCACGCAGAATAGTGACCGGACTCGGTGACAACGCGCTCAGGGCGCTGCTTGCGGCACTTGTCCGTCGCGTAGGGGCAACGAGGAGAGAAGACGCAGCCCTCAGGCAGGTTCATGAGCGAAGGCGGGTTGCCGTGAATCGGCGTCAGCGGCTTCTTCTCTTCGATTGCCTGCTCCGGGATGGAGCGGATAAGACCCCAGGTGTAGGGGTGGCGGCTCTCGTAGAAGATTTCCTCAGCAGTACCGAACTCAACGGGGCGGCCGGCGTACATAACCATGATCTTATCGGCCATATCGGCGACAACACCCAGGTCATGGGTAATCATGATGATGGCGTTGCCGTTCTTCTCCTGCATCTCCTGCATGAGCTCGATAATCTGAGCCTGGATGGTAACGTCCAGGGCAGTCGTGGGCTCGTCGGCAATCAGAATATCGGGATCGCAGGCAAGGGCCATGGCAATCATGACTCGCTGACGCATACCGCCAGAGAACTGGTGCGGATACTCATTGACGCGCTTCTCGGGCTCGGGGATACCCACGAGGTCCAAAAGCTCGGTGGCACGCTTGAGCGCCTCCTGCTTGGAGTAGCCACGGTGCAGACGAAGACCCTCGCCCACCTGCCTGCCGATCTTATAGACCGGGTTCAAGGAGGTCATAGGATCCTGGAAGATCATCGCGATATCGTTGCCGCGAATGTGCTGCATCTCTTCCTCGGTCATTTCGAGGATGGAGCGGCCGCGATAGCGAACGTCACCGCCCTCGATCTTTCCCGGAGGCATCGAGATGAGGCCCATGATGGTCATGGCGGTCACGGACTTACCGGAGCCGGACTCACCGACGACGCCCAGGGTTTCGCCGCGATCGAGCGTGTAGGAGACACCGTCGACAGCGCGAACAACGCCATCCTCGGTGTGGAAATACATCTTAAGGTCATCGACCTCGAGCAGATGCTGGCCCTCAGGAACCGGCTGGTCCTTCAGGTCCACATAGTTCTTGTTCTTCTTCATCCTTATGCGTCCTTCATCTTGACGTCGAGGGCGTCGCGCAGACCGTCACCCAGCAGGGTGAAGGCGAGCACCGTCGAGAGAATTGCCAGACCGGGCATGATCATCATCCAGGGAGCGGTCAGAAGATACTGCTGACCGTCCTGAATCATGGAGCCCCACGAAGGCGTAGGCGGAATAACGCCCATGCCGAGGAAGGACAGAGCGGACTCGGTCAGAATGGCGCCACCAATGTTCATGGTCGCGTAGACCACGATGGAGGCGACGGAGTTCGGGAAGATGTGACGCACGACGATACGAGCATCAGATGCACCCATCGCGCGCGCTGCATCAACATAGTCGTTTTCCTTGACCGTCAAGATTGCAGAGCGGAAGACGCGCGCAATCGAAGGCCAGCCAAGAATGCCGATGGCGATAAAGACGTTCTGAAGACCACGGCCGATAACGGCGATCATGGCGACAACGAACAGCACGTACGGGAACGCCAGGAAGATGTCCGCACAGCGCATGATGATCGTATCCCAAATGCCGCCGTAGAAACCGGCCAGGGCGCCCATGACCAGGCCGATCAATGTGGAGATGGCGGTGGCCATGATACCGACAGAAAGCGAAACGCGTGCACCGTAGATAACGCGGACGAGAATGTCGCGACCGAGGGCATCGGTGCCAAACGGGTGCTCGGCACACGGAGCCAGTAGCGATGTCTCGGCCATGGTGGTCGAATCGGAAGCCGTCGGCGAACCGAGCCAGGGCTTAGCCCACAGATCTGCGGTCAGGGCAACCACAACGACGATGATGATCCAGCAGACACCGATAACGGCGAGCTTGTTCTTACGAAGACGCTTAAAAGCGTCGCCCCACAGCGTGCGGGACTTGGCGGGAGCAGATGCGACCTTGGTGGCGGTAGCCTGCTCCTGAGACTGAGAATCAGTTTCCTGCATGAGACGTACCTCCCTTAGGCCTTATCCGACGGACCGCCAAGGCGGATGCGCGGGTCGAGGAATGCATAGCTAATGTCGACGAGCAGGTTGATCACCATGACGACGACAACGATGAGCGTAACGCCGCCCATAACGATGGGCCAGTCACGCATGCTAATGGCGCGATAGACCTCATAGCCGATACCGGGCCAGTTGAAGACCGTCTCGGTCAGGATGGCGCCCGAAAGCATGCCGCCAAAGTCGACACCAATATAGGTAACGACGGGGATGAGTGCATTCTTAAGCGCATGCTTGACGATGATCGCACGATTGGAGAGACCCTTGGCCTTTGCCGTACGGATGTAATCCTGGTTCATGACGTCAAGCAGCTGCGAGCGCATAATGCGCGCAGCATAAGCGGTCGAAACCGAAGCCAGCGTAATGGTCGGAAGCACATAGTGCATCCAATCCTGATACTGAGAGCTGGAACCGCCGGCACCCGAGATCGGCATGGAGATTGCACCGCCCGTGGCGTCCTTGAGGATGACGCCAAAGAACAGCTGCAGCAACATACCGAGCCAGAAGGCCGGGACCGCAACGAGGATCGACGTGGTGAGCGTTACCAAAATATCCCAGAAGGAATAACGCTTTACCGCCGAAATGATACCCGCACCGATACCCATAATTGCCTCGAGCACGATGGCGCACGCGGCAAGTTTGACCGTATACGGATACTTCTGGGCAAAGATTTCCGTAACCGGCAGCTTGCGCTGATACGAATTGCCCAGATCGCCATGAAGCAGGCCGTTCATGTAATACAAGTAACGGTCCACGAGCGACGTTTGAACGGGGTCGCCGTTCTCGTCAAGGATCGCGTTGCCGTCATCGTCCGTCTGGACCAGGTGATAGCGAACGCGAAGCTGAAGCTCCACCTCGGGGGACAGAGCCTTGTCTCCACCGATCAGCTTGATCGGATCTCCCGGCACGATATTCTGGAGGGCGAACAGAATCAGCGTAACGCCCAAAAACACCGGGATGAACTGAAGCACACGTTTAACGATGTACTTACCCATACCACTCCCCTATCTAGGGATTAACCTAAATGGGATGCCGATCGCCAGACCGGCATCCCAAAATTACCATCAGCCAGTTTACCCCAGGTTAGGGAGAACTGTATGTTTCCCATGAGGTCTACGTAAATACTTGACCCTCACGGAAGCTGCAAACTCTTAGGCGAGCTCAGCGGTACCCAGATCGGCGTGCTTCTGCGGATCGACATAGAGGTGCTTAATGCGATCGGAGCCGGCGATGGTGTGCGTGTAGAACATAATCGGGATGACCGGGCAGTCGGCAGCGACCATTGCGTCGGCCTCCTGCATCTTAGCGACGCGCTCCTCGTCGTCAACAATAGTACGAGCCTCGTCGACCTTGGCGTCGAACTCGGGGTTGTTGTAACCGGAGCGGTTGTCGCCACCGAGGGAGTCGGAGTGGAACAGCGGATACAGGAAGTTGTCCATGATCGGGTAGTCGGCAATCCAACCCAGACGACCGAACTGATAGTTAAAGTTCTGATACTGCTCGAGCAGGGCAGACCACTCAGGGGTATCGGAGACAGCGGTAACGCCAACCTTGGCGAGGTCACCGATGATGGACTCCATGATCTCCTTGTGACCGCCGTCTTGGTTGTAGGACAGGGTCACGCTAATGCCACGATCCCCGTTAGCGCCAGCGGGAGCAACCTTGTCGAGGTACTCGTTAGCCTTGTCGACATCGTAGGCGCAGAACTCCCATGCGCCCTCCTTGTAGCCATCGATGCCCGGAGGAACAATGCCGTCGGCAGGAGTACGGGTACCCTTGAAGATGGTCTTGCAGATGGCCTCACGGTTGATGGCCAGGGAGATACCCCTGCGCAGGTCGGCGTTGCTGAACGGCTCGGCCGTGGTGTTGCAGGTCAGATAGTACGTGGAAGGCTCGGCGCCGAGCAGCATGCGCTCGCCGTCACCCATGGTGTAGCCGTCCTTGGACACGCCGCGATCCTTCTTGGCGGCGTCGATCTGAGCGACGGGAACGTCGCAGACATCGAGGTTACCGGCCTGGAACTCCTTGTAGGCGGTCTCCATGTCCTTGATGACCTGGAAGTGGATGCCATCGATCTTGGCCTTGTCGCCATAGTAATCGTCGAACTTCTTGACGTTGATCTCCTGGCCATCCTCCCACTTGCCGTCCATCATGAACGGGCCGTTACCGACCGGGGCGAGGTAGAAGCTCTTGACATCGGACTCGGCGCACTCGGGAACCGGGGCCAGAGCCGGGTGAGAGGCGACGAAGGGGAAGTCGGCGTAAGCGGAAGCCAGCTTGACGACGAGGGTCTCATCGTCGGGGCAGGTAACACCGCTGAGCTCGGTAGCGTTACCGGCAAGCAGATCGTCATAGCCCTCGACCATGGAGAGGTGATAGGAGACCTCGGAAGGGCCGTACTCGGTAGCGACAGCCGACTTGGTGTTGACCAGACGCTCCCAACCGAGCTTGAAGGACTTGGAGGTAACGTCGTCACCGTTGTGGAACTTGGCCTTCTTGATCTTGAAGGTGAACTCGGTGGCGTCGTCGTTGGCCTCGAAGGACTCGCAAGCCAGCGGAACGATCTCGCCCTTCTCGGCGTCATAAGAGGTCAGAGCATCAAAGAGCTGGTACTCGACCTGAGTGCCCTGGTCCTCCTGGACATTGTAGGGGTCGATGCAGACCGGGTTGTTGATGTAGAAGTTCAGCTTCGAACCGGACTCAGAACCGGAAGCGTCGCCGCCCTTCTTGCCGCATGCGGCAAGAAAAGCCATGGAGCTCGCAGCAAGGGTACCGCCGACAAAGGCGCGACGACCCATAACGGGCTGGTGGAACATAGAATCAGCCATGCCATCCTCCTTATGAGATAGGACAAAGAAATGTTCAGTCGGACACATGTCGAGACAATCCGATCCGAACCATCAAAACGCCGCCCGTTGCTATGGCTGGATATGCACAACGAACCAACGTTTCGCAATACATTAGCGCATTTTATACACGATTTGGGGCTAATTCCCGTCAACGGTCGAGAATTTCTTTAGTTGGGCGAAGTATGTGGGGATATTTTGGCTCTGTTACAAATATGTAAACAAAAAGGGTCCCGCACTTGCAGAACCCTTTTCAAGTATTTATGTGGCTCGTGCTTAGTAGCCGACGATACCCTGCGGGAAGAAGAACATGCACAGGACGACACACACGGCAAAAACGACGGCCATAATTACCGTCAGGCGATCGAGGTTCTGCTCCATGACGCCCGTGGCAGAGCTGGAGTTATACAGCGAGCTAGCGATCATATCCGAAACGCCGGTGCCCTTACCGGAATGCATCAGGACGAGAATCGTCAGCGCCACGGCAGAGACAGCCCAAACGACAAACAGAAGAATCTGGAACGGACCCATAGATAAGCTCCTTAATAGAACAATTCAAACTCCAGTACTGTACCACAACCCCCAGCACTCCCCCATCAGCCATTTGGTGACGAGGTAGAAATAGCGCAAAAAAGAGGGTTGTCCGGTTGTGGACAACCCCCTTACTAGAAAACGGTATTTGTTTTCTATTAGGCCTCGGTGGCGAGTACGCGACCCGTCATCTCGGCGGAAGGCTCAATACCAGCCATGGTGAGCATGGTCGGAGCGATATCGGAAAGACGGCCGTCCTCGATACCGGTGAGCTGTGCCTTCTCATCAACGATGATGAACGGCACGCGGTTGGTGGTGTGAGCCGTGAACGGATGCTTGGAACCGTCGGAAGCAACGTCAAACATGTGATCGGCGTTGCCGTGATCGGCGGTAATCAGCGCAAAGCCGCCCTTAGCGAGAATCGCCGGGACAACCTTGGACAGGGCATCGTCAACAGCCTCGACGGCCTTAACGGCAGCGTCGAAGACACCGGTGTGACCAACCATGTCGCAGTTTGCGAAGTTCACGATGTAGAAATCAGCGCGATCCTCGTTGATGGCAGCGACAAGCTTCTCGGTAACCTCGGGAGCGCTCATCTCAGGTTGCAGGTCGTAGGTAGCGACCTTGGGAGAAGCGACGAGCACGCGCTCCTCGCCCTCCTTGGGCTCCTCGATGCCGCCGTTGAGGAAGAACGTCACGTGGGCGTACTTCTCGGTCTCGGCGGTGTGCAGCTGCTTCAGGCCATTGGCGGCGATAACGTCGGCCAGGACGTTCTCGGGGAACGTCTTGGGGAAGGCGACCTCGACGTCAAACGTCGGGTCGTACTCGGTCATCGTCACAAAGTGCGAAAGCTTGATCTGCTCGCGCTCAAAGCCGTCGAACTCCTTGTCCGTGAACACGCGAGTCATCTGACGAGCGCGGTCGGGACGGAAGTTGAAGAAGATGGCCGCGTCGCCCTCGTGGATGCCCTCATTGTGGGCAGCGAAGGGCTCGACGAACTCGTCGCCGCGCGGATCCTTCTCGTAGTAGGCCTTGATACCGGCAACAGGGTCGGTATCGGCATCGGATGCGTTGACCATGACGTCGTAGGCGCGCTGGATGCGCTCCCAACGGTTGTCGCGGTCCATGGCCCAATAACGGCCCGAGACGGTGGCAACGCGAGCGTCGCAACCGGTCTCCTCGGAGATCTTAGCCAGGAAGGCGCAGAACTCACTCATGTAACCGGCACCGGACTGCGGGTCAACGTCGCGACCATCCATGAAGGCGTGGACGCGAACGGTCTTGACACCGTGCTCGGCAGCCATCTTGACCAGAGCCTCGACGTGGCTCATATGAGAATGAACACCGCCAGGGCTCATAAGGCCCATGAGATGAAGGGTCTTGCCGTCAGCCTTGACATCGTCCATAGCCTTAACGAAAACCTCGTTCTTGGCGATGGAGCCGTCCTTGATGGCATTGTTGATGCGCGAAAGCTCCTGGAACACGATGCGGCCGGCACCGATGTTGAGGTGACCCACCTCGGAGTTGCCCATCTGGCCATCGGGAAGGCCCACGTCCTCGCCCGAAGCACCGAGCGTGGTGTGGGGGTACTTCTCGTACAGGCTATCAAGGAAGGGCGTCTTGGCAGCGGCGACGGCGTTCTCGCCATCGGCCGGAGCAAGGCCGCAACCATCCATGATGATCAGGAGTGCAGGAAGATGACGCTGTGCCATATCGTCCTACCTCGCTGCCTTTGACGACCATAGAGGCAAAGTCGGCAGCCTTGAGCGAAGCGCCGCCCACGAGGGCGCCGTCAACGTCGGGCTTGGCGACGAGCTCAGCAATGTTGCCGGGCTTAGCGGAACCGCCGTAGAGAACGCGGATGCCGTTGGCGAGCTCCTCGCCGAACATCTCCTTGAGGGTCTCACGGATAGCGCCGCAGACCTCCTGAGCGTCCTCGGCGGTAGCGGTCTTGCCGGTGCCGATGGCCCAAATGGGCTCGTAGGCGACGACGACCTGCTTGGGGCAGGTGATCTCAAGACCAGCAAGACCAGCCTTGACCTGGTTCACGACGTGCTCGACATAGGTGCCGGCCTCGCGGACCTCAAGGGACTCACCGCAGCAGAAGACGGGAACAAGTCCGGCGGCAACGAGGGCCTTGGCCTTCTTGTTCTGATCCTCGTCGGTCTCGTGGAAGTAATCACGACGCTCGGAGTGACCGATGATGCAGTAGGTGCAGCCAGCGGACTTGAGCATGTCGCAAGAAGACTCACCGGTGAAGGCACCCTTGGCCTCCCAGTACACGTTCTGTGCACCGAGGGCGATGGGGGCAGCCTGAATACGGTCATGAACCGTGGTGATGTCGATGGTCGGAGGGCAGACGAGCACCTCGACGCCAGCCGGAACCTCGGGCAGAGCCTGAGCCAGCTCGTCGGCGAGCTTGGCGGCCTCGGCGACGTCGTTGTTCATCTTCCAGTTACCAGCAATAAGAAGGGTGCGATTAGGCATCGAGAAGCGCCTCCACTCCGGGCAGGGCCTTACCCTCGACGAGCTCCATGGAAGCGCCACCACCGGTAGAGATCCAGCTCATCTTGTCGGCCAGGTTGAACTTGTTGACGGCTGCGACAGAGTCGCCACCACCGATGATCGAGGTGCAATCAGCCTCGGCGACAGCCTCGGCGATAGCCTGGGTGCCGTGAGCGAAGTTATCGAACTCGAAGACGCCCATGGGGCCATTCCAGAACACGGTCTTGGCACCCTTGACAGCCTCGGCGTAGAGCTCCTCGGTCTTGGGGCCGATGTCCATACCCTCACGGTCGTCGGGGATAGCGTCGGAAGCGACAACCTCGGGGACAGCGTCCTCGCCAAAGTGATCAGCAACGCGGTTGTCGATGGGGAGCAGGATCTTGACGCCCTTCTCCTCGGCCTTCTTGAGCATCTCGCCGGCGCGCTCGACCCAGTCCTCTTCCTTGAGGGACTGACCGACGGACAGGCCCTGAGCCAGGAAGAAGGTGTAGGCCATGCCGCCACCGATGATCAGGGTGTCAGCAGAGTCGATGAGGTGATCGAGAACGCCGATCTTGGAGGAAACCTTGGAACCGCCGACGATAGCGACGAAGGGGCGCTCGGGCTCGGCGAAGATGCCGGTCAGCGTGTCGACCTCCTTCTCGAGCAGGAAGCCAGCGACGGCAGGCAGGTAAGCGGCGGGGCCCACGACGGAACCCTGGGCGCGGTGGGCGGTGCCGAAGGCATCGAGAACGAAGACGTCACCATAGGAAGCGAGCTTCTTGGCGATCTCGGGATCGTTCTTCTTCTCACGCTTGTCGAAACGGACGTTCTCGAGAACGAGGACCTTGCCCGGCTCGACGGCGGCAACGGCCTCGGCGGCCTTCTCACCATACGTGTCAGCAACAAAAGCAACGTCAAGGCCAGAGAGCTCGGCGAGCTTCTTGGCGACAGGCTCGAGGGAGAGCTCGGGCTGGAAGCCAGTACCCTCGGGACGGCCGAGGTGGCTCATGAGGATGACGCGAGCGTTGTGCTCAACGAGGTAGTTGATAGTGGGCAGGGCTGCCTTGATGCGGGTGGTGTCGCCAACGACGCCATCCTTGATAGGCACGTTGAAGTCAACGCGGACGAGAACGCGCTTGCCGTCGACATCGATGTCGCGGACGGTCTTCTTGGTAAAGGCCATGTTTGCTTCTACCTTTCGTACGTGTCTGCCTCCCATTACGGCAGACGATTTCCTATAAAAAGGGCGCGACCCTAGGGTGTAAGCCCTATGAGGCCGCGCCCTTCTTTAGACGCTCAACGAGCTATTCGCTAAAAGCTAAATTAAGCAACGAACTTCTCGAAGTACTTGATGGTGCGGACCATCTGAGAGGTGTAGGAGTTCTCGTTGTCGTACCAAGAGGTGACCTGAACGAGGGTCTGGCCGTTGCCGAGGTCAGAGCACATGGTCTGAGTGGCGTCGAAGATGGAGCCGTGGGTCTCGCCGATGATATCGGTGGAGACGATGTCGTCCTCGTTGTAACCGAAGGTCTCGGAGATGGTGGCAGCGTAGGCCTTCATAGCGGCGTTGACCTCGTCGACGGTGACCTTCTTGTCAACGACAGCGTAGAGGTTGGTGATGGAGCCGGTCGGCGTCGGGACGCGCTGGGCGGCACCGATGAGCTTACCGTTGAGCTCGGGGAGAACCAGGCCGATAGCCTTGGCAGCACCGGTGGTGTTGGGGACGATGTTAACGGCGCAGGCGCGGCTACGACGCTTGTTGCCCTTGCGCTGCGGGCCGTCGAGCGGCATCTGGTCGCCAGTCCAGGCGTGAATGGTGGTCATGATGCCGGACACGATGGGAGCGAAGTCGTTCAGACCCTTGGCCATCGGGGCGAGGCAGTTGGTGGTGCAGGAAGCAGCGGAGATGATGTTGTCCTCAGCGGTCAGCGTCTCATGGTTGACGTTGTACACGATGGTGGGCAGATCGCTGCCGGCCGGAGCGGAGATGACGACCTTCTTGGCGCCAGCGTTGATGTGGGCCTGAGCCTTAGCCTTGCTGGTGTAGAAGCCGGTGCACTCGAGAACGACGTCGACGTCGAGGTCGCCCCAAGGCAGGTTGTTGGCGTCGGCCTCCTTGTAGATCTTGATCTCCTTGCCGTCAACGGTGATGGAATCCTCACCAGCGACGACCTCGTGATCGCGAGCATAGTTGCCCTGCGTGGAGTCGTACTTCAGCAGGTAAGCGAGCATATCGGGAGAGGTGAGGTCGTTGATAGCGACGATCTCGGAGCCCTCATGACCGAACATCTGACGGAAGGCCAGACGACCGATGCGACCGAAGCCGTTAATAGCAACCTTTACTGCCATTGTGTCTCCTTTCGTAAGGCCCCCGCAAGCTACAGCGCCCGCCGTTGAGGCCCACAAACTAACCACTCGCCTAATATACCTTTTTTTGACTTGAATTTCACGAGAATGCTCGAAATTGAAAATCAAATTTGCGTTAAAACGCTTTAACGTATAAAACAGCAGTTCAACCACCATAAAAGCTATTGCGTTAAACTACCTGCTTGCTTCAATGAGCTTTTCAAGGCGCAAAACGCGGTGATACAAGGCCGACTTCGACAAAGGAGGTCGGCCATTTCCCCCAAATCTCGCAGCGAGAGATCGGGGTAACGCTCGCGTAAGTCACAAAAGACTGCCAGAGCGTCCGGCAGCGTTTCACGCAAACCGCGCCGATCAAGCTCGTCGATGAGCGCAAGCTGATGTTGAGCGGCACCGGCACTTCTGGTCTGGTTGGCAAGCTCTGCGTTCACGCGACGATTCACGTCGTTCTTCACCAGCTTGACTGCGCGGGCCTCTTCAATCTCGGCAACGCTGCGCTTGGCGCCAATCAGCTGTAACAGACGTTTAATCTCCTCGGCACTCTTGATGTACACGGCATACGAGCCGCGACGCGCATTGACGCGGGCGTGAACTCCAATCTGCTCCAGAAGATCGCAAAGTCCCTTTGCATACTCCTCGCCCTGAACCGCGATCTCCAAATGAAAATCGCCACGCGGGTCGGCAACAAAGCCTCCGGCAATCAGCGCACCGCGAATATAGGCGAGCCTGCAGCAAGGACGGGCAACGATGTGGCGCGGCACACCCGCGACGAGCCCTCCCCTACGGTCGAGAATGCCCAGCAGCACCAGAGCCTTATCCAAATCGGGCTGATCGGGCAAGGTGATGAGGTAGTTTCGCACCTTGTGCAGGACCGACTTACGAACCGTGAATTCGGTCTTGAGCTTAAGAATGCGATGCGTCAGCGCAATCATCGTGCGCGCCACAGCACCCGTCTCGGTCGCGACCGTCAAGCGGTACCGTCCCGAGCCCGCCAACGAAAGCGTGCCGCTCACACGCGTGAGCGCAGCAAGCGTCGACAAATCGCAGTATTCGCATTCTGGTTCGCAGCGCGCAAGCTCGTCACGCACCTCAGCGGTAAACGACATGTAAACCTATGCCTTCGTGTTGGCACGCGACAGGTCACGATGGGAGATGCTCACATGATACTGAGCACCCTCCAGGTAGCGGGCCGTGGCCTCGGCAATGGCGACGCTACGGTGCTGTCCGCCCGTGCAGCCGATGGCAATGGAAAGCTGCGGCTTGCCCTCTGCGATATAACCCGGCATGACCGTATCGAGCAACTGTGTCCAGGCCTTCCAAAACTCCTGGGTCTTAGGGTGGTCCAAGACAAAATCGGAGACCTTCTTATCGAGACCGGTCATGGTACGCATCTCGGGATCGTAGAAAGGATTGGGCAAGAAGCGCACATCGATCATGATATCCGCCTCGACGGGCATGCCATGCTTAAAGCCAAACGAGAACACGTGGACGTCCATAAGCTGCTGGTCGGACAGCTCGGAAAAAGCCATGCGAAGCTTGTTACGTAAGGCAGAAGTGCGCAAGCGGCTCGTGTCGATAATCATATCCGCTCGATCGCGAACGCCCTTCAGCTGCAGACGTTCACGCTGAATAGCGTCGGCCGTGGTCTCCCCCGGCTTTGCAATGGGATGGCGGCGACGGTTTTCGCTATACCGGCGAATCAGCACCTCGTCAGACGCCTCGAGAAACACGATGTCGCAGCTCATCTCGCGCTCTTCCAGTGCGGCAACAGCATCGAGCAGTTCATCGAACAAGCCCTGGCTACGCAGGTCGCAGGTAACGGCAAGGTGCCTGCCCACGCCCGTATTGATGCCAACGAGCTCTGCAAGCTGGGCAATCAGGCGTGGGGGCAGGTTGTCGATACAAAAATAGCCCATGTCCTCAAACACATGCATGGCTTGCGTTCGGCCCGAGCCGGACATTCCGGTGATGATAACGATATCGGGGATACGCTCCGAGCGCTCCGCCGCATCCATGGCATCTCCCTTTTGCATGTGTGCCTCCTAAAATAAGCGCGGGACCCGGCCAGCGGATCCCGCGCGATCAATTGCCTTTATTGAGTATACCGCCCCAAGCGGATACGAGGCCCGTCTTACGCCTCAAGCGCAGCCTTGAACCAACTTGTAATACTCGTAGGGTGCGTAATGGCGGTGCCGACGACAACGGCCCACGCGCCGGCGTCGATTGCAGCGCGAGCCTCTTCGGGCGTATGTACGCGACCCTCGCAAATGATGGGAAGGCCGGGGAAGTTCCTCGGTCGCCTGACGCAGGAGCGGCAGGTCGGGACCATCGGCCATGGTGGCAGTCGATGGCGGCGACGCCGTGAGAAAGCGTGGTGGATACCAGGTCAAAGCCCATATCAACAGCACGGCGAATGTCCTCGATGGTGGCACAATCGGCCATCAGGAGCACACCCTCCTCGTGCAGCGGGCGGAAGGTATCCTCGACCGTCTTACCATCGGGGCGCGGACGATCGGTGGCGTCGATCGCCACGATATCGGCACCGGCAGCAACGCAGGCGCGAGCGTGACGCAGCGTCGGCGTGATGTAAACGCCCTCGTGCCCATCCTTCCACAGGCCGATAACAGGAACCTCACAGCGGCCCTTAATGGCGGCAATGTCGGCAAGGCCCTGGCAGCGAATGGCGGCGGCGCCGCCAAGCTCGCAAGCGCGGGACATTTGAGCCATGGTCTCGGGCGTACGAAGCGGCTCGCCCATATACGCCTGAACGCTCACGACGAGCTTACCCTTCAGGGACTGGATCAAAGGATCAACGGTCATGTTCGACTCAACCTTTCTCAAAACAGCCTTCTGAGACACCGCACCTTGACGTTCAAACCGTCGCTCGCGTACCGAAGTACGCTTCGCTCCTCTTTCACGTCAATCTGCGGCACCTCAGAAGGCGCACTTGGTAGTTATGTTTACTTCAACGATGCAAGAAGGTGTTCGGCGGCACCGATGAGCGGCGCGTCGCCCTCCAGAGAGCCGATGAGGATCGGCGTGTCCTGAAGCGGGTCGAGCGCCTGGCTGGCATAGCCCTCGTGCACCGAGTCCTTCCACGTCTGTGAACGCCAATCGGGACCTTGGTGAATCACGCCGCCCGAAAGCACGATGACCTCGGGGTCCAGGATGTTAGCGAGCGAGCCCAAGCTGGCACCCAGCGCAAAGCCGGCGTCATGGATGACCTCGGTCGCCTTTGCGTCGCCCGCACGGCACAGGTCGTTCACGTCACGGCCGACCGAAGGACGGCTGGGGTCGACGCGGCCAAAACGCTCATCGTACATACGACCAATGGAAGTGCCCGAAGCAACCGACTCCAGATGGCCGGAACGCCCGCAGGCGCAGGGAATGCCGGCGGCAGCCGAGCACTCGATGTGGCCCATATGGCCGGCAGCACCATGGAAGCCCTGCATCACGCGGCCGTTCTCGACATATGCGCCGCCGATGCCCGTACCGATGCCCAAACACAAGACGGAGAACTTGCCCTTACCGACGCCCCAGTGGGCCTCGCCCAGAGCATGAGCCTGCACGTCGCCTACAACGGCAACGGGAAGGCCGAGGTCCTCGCGCAGGCGCGGCCCCAACTGAACGCCGGACCAGCCGGGCATAATCTCATTGGCATACGCGATGGCGCCCGTCTTGGGGTCGACGACACCGGCAGCGCCGATGCCAACTCCGAGGACCTCGACATCGGGATTTGCTTCAAGAGCTGCCTTGATAGACGCCTCGATGCGCTGGAAGACCGCTTCGCCACCCTCCTGGGCCTCGGTGGGAACCTCAGCCTCAAAAACGGGATGGGGCACACCGCCGTCAGCCGGGTACTCCATGATGGCAGTCGCGATCTTAGTTCCGCCGATATCGACAGAGCAGACGTACTTGTTCTCCATGTTGTTCTCCTTCGGAGACAAAAACAACTACAGGAAATGCGCCGTCAGGCTAGCCGTCACAGCGCGGTAAAGGTTTTCCAGGTGCCCGAGATCGCCGAGAAACCGTGCGGCCATTGACCTAATGGGTCATGGCCGCACGGTTGAACGGCGAGGTCGGGTGCCTGGGAAAGCTTTAAAGGAGACCGTTGTCCTGGAGGACCTTGCGAATCGCCTCGACGTTTTCACCGGTCATGGCCTTCACCGGGCGCGGCATGGTCGGGCTGTCGAAGATGCCCATGAGGTTCATAGCGGTCTTGAAGGCGCCGACGCCACCGGCATAGCCCTGGACGCCCGAGGTGACATCCCAGATGTGCGAAATCTCATTGAGGCGATCCTGCTCGGCCTTGACGGTAGCCCAGTCACCAGCCTGAGCGGCCTTCCACTGACGAACGTAGCCCTCGGGCTCAACGTTGGCGAGGCCCGGGACGGAACCGTCGGCGCCACCGAGATAGGCACCGTCGACGACGACCTCATGGCCGGTAAGGATGCTCATCGGATGGCCGTTCTTCTCGTTCTCCTGAATGAGGTAGCGGAACGAGATGTCATCGCCCGAGGAATCCTTGACGCCAGCCAGGACGCCCTCGGCGCCGAGCTTAGCAAGGAGCTTCCAGGGGAGCTTGGTGTGAACGCACACGGGAATGTCATAGGCGAAGATGGGCAGGTCGAGCTCCTCGTGCAGGATGCGGAAATGCTCCTCAACCTCGGTCATGCCCTGCAGGGCATAGAACGGGCAGGTGGCGACGAGCGCATCGGCGCCCAGCTCCTGAGCGACCTTGCCGTGCTCGATCATGCGCTCGGTCTCGGTATCGATGATGCCGACCAAGACGGGCACGCGGTGGTCGACGATGCGGACGGCCTCGGCGATGATCTGGCGACGACGCTCGTCGGTGGAGAAAACGACCTCACCCGAAGAGCCCAAGAAGAACAGGCCATCGACGCCGGCGTCGATCATGCGGTTGATGCTGCGCTCAAAGGAGGCAACGTCGAGCTGGTGGTCTTCGGTATCGGGAACAACGACGGGAGGGATAACGCCGGTGAATTTCTGAGTTGCCACAAGAATCTCCTTAGTTGTCTGGCGGGCGGCCCTATGCCACCCACTCTTGTTGGCAGTGTCCAGGCCGTCTAGGCCAAAGAACACGGATAGAACGTTTGGTTAAAGAAGTCGACGACTTCGTTTTCGAACGCATTGATGCGCTCGTGAGCGTATTTGGCATAGATGATATGCCTCCGGTCACACTCAAGACCGTTGAATACGGCAAACTGACCCTTGGGATCACTCACGGTATCCATGAGCGATGTGCCCATGAGCACCGAGCCACGAACCCGAGGCGACAGCGTCTCGAGACCGCTGGGAAGCGGATTGGCAAGCGCCGTGCAGGCAAGGCCCCGCTCGTCCAGAGCAGAAACCGCCAGCGCGACACCGCCGCCAAGGCCCTCGCCCCATGCAAAGATGCGGTCGGGATCCATGCCATCAAGGTTGCGCGCAACCTTCGCCAACGCGCAGCCCCAACGGACACGCTCGACAAAAGCAGGCGAGGTAATCCCCTGCTGCAGATCGTTGGATCCAATAGTCTCATCGTCCAGCGCGAGGACGGCATACCCCATGGCGACAAATCTCGTCATGTGATGCCAGCCGCGCACAGGTCGGTCGATGTCGTGAAACATCAGGCATAGTGGCACAAGCTCGGATGCCCGGTCACGACCAACAGGCTCAATCAAACGGCCGTGCACGACATACCCGCCGAGCTCAAAGGAAACCTCGGAGTAGCGCGCGCACGGATTTGCGAAATCAATCGCCGTAACGGTCAGCCCGCAAACCTCAAGGTCCGAAGCGGCTGTCTCCAACTCGGAAACATCCGCAGAAGCATCGCCGCGCCAATCCCCGGAAATCCCAGAGAGCCTTGACGAAACCGTCCCAGCAATTCCCGCAAGCTCGGGGACAATCAGCTCATCGATATTGCTCTCGCACTTAGACATGAGCCTCCCCTCCCTTGCAGAAAAACGGAATGATCAGATCGTCAAAATCCTGAATCTCCTCGTGACCGAAGCCTTCAAAGAACTCATGACGCTTTTCACAGGTCAGGTTGTTGTAGACTGCAAACTGCGTCGCCGGAGGGCAGACGATATCGGCTGTGCCCGTGCCAAACAGCACGGGGCATTTGACCATGGGGGCAAAGTTCTTGGAATCGAAGTACGCCAGCTTGGCATAGGCTTCGTCGATACGAGTCGAGTCCTCGTCAAACCAGCGAGACCAATAGCGCAGGCCCTCGTAGGCGATGTCGTCGGCATCCAAATCCCAGACCAGGCGGAAATCCGACAGGAAGGGATAGAGGATGGCGGCGCGATTGATAAGCTCGCTGTTAAGCGCACAGGTCGCTATACCCAAACCGCCGCCCTGCGACGCGCCGTTCACAAACACACGGGCAAGATCGATGCCCTCGAGCTCGCGAACAATACGGCACAGAATGCGAATATCTTGGTGCAAGCGGACATAGTAGAGGTTGGCCGGGTCACCGTCGATACCGGCGACGATATGGCCCGCGACCGTTGTGCCCTCAAATCCGCCAATGTCCTCGGACGGACCTCCTTGACCAGGACAATCGAGAGCAATGAGCGCCATGCCCATGCCCGCAAACGATGCCTGCTCAAACCAGCTGCGACTCGCACCTGGATATCCATGGAACTGAAGTACCAATGGCATGGGCTCGTCCGAGACAGGTTTAAGGTACTTGGCGTGCAGGCGAGCGCCACACATGCCGGTATACCAGAGATCGAAAAGCTGGCAGGTCACGGCATCGGTGACCGATGCCGCCTCGATCGCATAGTCAAGCCCGACGGCGTCAGCCTCGACCATGCGATCCTTCCAAAAGAGATCGAAATCTGATGGACGGGGCATGGCGCCTCGATATTCACCAAATTGCTGTTGTAGCTCCTGAGCACTTGGCATGGCTCGTGAACCCAACCTTTCGAAATCGCAACGGAGGTGCGCCCGGCAAGGGAACCGGGCGCACGGGAGGGAAAGCGAGGCTACTCGCCGAGCTTGGGATGCAGCAGCGACGGCGCAGCGCCGAGCAGCATCTTGGTGTAGGGGTCCTGAGGGTGCTGGAAGACCTGCTTGGCCTCGCCCTGCTCGACGATCTTGCCGCCATTCATGACGATGATGTCGTCGGAAATATAGCGGACCGTCTGGATGTCATGGCTGATGAACACCATGGCCAGGCCGAGCTCCTTCTTAAGGTCGGTCAGCAGGTTCAGAATCTGCGCGCGGACCGAAACGTCCAGAGCCGAGGTGGGCTCGTCGGCGATGATGGCATCGGGGTTCAGCGACAGGGCACGGGCAATTGCGACGCGCTGGCGCTGGCCGCCCGAAAGCTGGCCGGGAAGAACCTCGGCGGCAGAACTGGGCAGACCGGTGAGCTCCAAGAGTTCCTTGACGCGCTTCTCCTGCTCGGCCTCGGTGCCCAGATTGTGGACGCGCATGGGATCGAGCAGCTGCTCGCGAACGACCATGCGGGGGTTGAGTGCCGTCGCGGGGTTCTGGAACACGACCGAGATGACGCGGCCCATGTGACGACGGTCCTCGGCGGTACGCTTGGTGACGTCCTTGCCCTTAAAGTAGACCTTGCCGCTCGTGGGGGCCTGAAGGCCGCACATGACGTTAGCCGTGGTGGACTTTCCGCAACCGGACTCGCCGACGATGCCGATGGTCTGTCCGGGCATGAGCTTAATCGTTACACCCTGGACGGCATGAACCAGGTTGGGGTGCAGAATCGAGCCGGTACGGGTCCTAAAGGTGACGTGGACGTCATCAAGGAAGATGATCGGCTCGACGCCGTTGACTGCGGTCTCGCTCATCTACATCACCTCCGCGTGAGGGGTCAAACCATTTGCCTTGAGCACCTCGTCGGGGAGCTCGGAATAGAAGTGCTCGGTGCCGGGCACGCGCTTGAAGACCGGACGGGTGTCCAGGCCAATGCGCGGATGGCTCGAGCGGGGCGCGAAGCGATCGCCCTTGGGGAAATCGCGCGGGCTCGGAACGGCGCCGGGCACCTGGTGCAGGCGGCCCGAACCGCTCTCGATGGACAGGACGGAGCCCAGAAGGCCGCGGGTGTACTCGTGAATCGGGTTGGTGAGCAGCTCCTTGGTGGGCGCCTGCTCGATAACCTGGCCGGCGTACATAACCGTAATGTTGTGGGCGACCTCGGCGACCAGCGCCAGGTCGTGTGAAACGAAGATCATGGCAAAGCCGAGCTTGGCCTGAAGGTCGTTGAGCAGCTTGATGACCTGCTTCTGGACGGTAACGTCCAGAGCGGTCGTGGGCTCGTCGCAGATGACCAGCTTGGGGTCGCGGGTAAGGGCCATAGCGATCAGAACGCGCTGACGCTGACCACCGGAAAGCTCATGCGGATAGCTCTCGAGCGTACGCTTGGGGTCGAGGCCCACGAGCTCCAGGAGCTCCTCGGCGCTACGGGTGCCGCCGCGCTTGGTGAGCTGCTTCATCTGGGCGGAAATGAGCATGGAGGGGTTGAGCGAGGACAGGGCGTCCTGATAGACCATGGCGATATCGGTACCGCGCAGGCCGAACCACTCCTTCTTGCTCATCTTGAGCAGATCGCGGCCCTCCCAGAGAACCTCACCAGAAAGGTGCTCGTCATCGTCGGTCAGGCCCATGATGGCCAGCGTGGTGATGGACTTACCGCAGCCGGACTCGCCTACCAGGCCCATGGTCTGGCCGGGACGGACGTCAAAGTTGACGTGGTCGACGACGTTGATGTCACCGTGGTGCTCAAACTGAATGCAGAAGTCACGGACCGAGAGAATCGGCTCGACAGACTCGTCGGGCACATGGCGGTCGTTACGCTTGAGCTCGACATCGCGCAGGGCGCCAAGGCGAGCGGAGAGGGACTGAGCCTGCTCCTTGTAGGCACGAACGGGGTCGGAGACCAGCAGATCGGCCTCGCGACGCTTGGAGGAATCGGTCGGATCCAGGGCGGCGGAGGGAGCAGCGGCCATGGCGTCGGTAATACCCTCGGAGAGGATGTTGAGCGCCAGGCAGGTGATCATAATGGCCAGGCCCGGGAACAGTGCCTGCCACCAACGGCCAGCGAGCACGCCGCCGCGGGCGTCGGCGAGGATGTTGCCCCAGGTAGCGGTGGGCTCCTGGATGCCGGCGCCGATGAAGGTCAGCGAGGCCTCGAAGATGATGGCGTCTGCGACCAGGGTAACGGTGAAGACCATGATCGGAGCGATGCAGTTGCGCAGAACATGCTTGATCAGAATCCACGGAGCCTTGGCGCCGGACACGATGACCGCGCGGACATAGTCCTCACCGTACTCGGACACGATGTTGGCGCGCACGATACGGGCGATCTGCGGAGTGTACATAAAGCCGATGGCGAAAATGATCGACGGCACGGAATTGCCCAGGATGGAGACGAAAACGGCTGCGAGGGCGATACCCGGGATGGACATGATGATGTCCAGGATACGCATGATCGCCTCAGAGATAGACTTGCGCGAAACCGCTGCAAGGGCGCCCACGACCGAGCCGCAGACCAGAGCCATGGCAGTGGCGCCAAAGCCGATAATCAGCGAGTAACGACCACCGTAGAGCATACGCGACAGAATGTCGCGGCCCTTATCGTCGGTACCGAAGATAAATCCGTTGCCGGGAGCCTGGCGAGCCGTAAAGATCTCGACCGGGCTATAGGGGGCAAGAAGGGGCGCCAAAATCGCAGTCAGGGCGACCAGCACCAGCACGACGGCGGCAATCTTAGAAGACAGCGTCATCTTCTTCCAGCCACCGAGCTTGAGCCCCTTGGAGGCAGCCTTCTCGAGCTGCTCGGTTTGCTTCTCTCGAATCTTTACCATAATCTACACCGTCCTGATGCGCGGGTTGATGAGCAGGTAGAGCATGTCAACCACGATGTTGATGATGATGAAGGCAAGAGCAACGACGATGACGACGCCCTGAACCAGGTTCGCCTCGTTGCCCTGAACGCCCTGCAGAATCGCAGTGCCCATGCCGGGGAGGTTGAAGATAACCTCGATGACGACGGCGCCGCCCATGAGGTAACCGATCTTAAGACCGAGGGTGGTGACCGGGGTGATCAGCGCATTGCGAAGAACGTTGATGCCGACGACGACCTTCTCGGGAACGCCGGCGCCACGAGCCATACGGACATAGTCCTTGTCGAGCTCCTCGACCATGGCGGTACGCACGATACGAGTCATCTGGCCCGTCAGCGGAAATGCCAAGGCGATAGCGGGCATGATCATACGTCCCAGATAGCCAACCGGATTCGTGGTGAAGTGAGGCAGAGCACCCGATGCCGGGAGCACCTTAAGGTAGGAAGAGAACAGCAGGATCAACAGAACGGCAAGCCAGAACGACGGGGTTGCCAAGCCGGCGATGGAAAAGACGCGGATCACTTGGTCCGGCCATTTGTCGCGATACAGTGCCGCGATGACGCCGAGCAAAAACGAAACGACCGCACCGATGGCAAGACCGATGAAGGTCAGCTGCATCGTGACGGGCAGGGCCGTGGAGATGCGCTTGGCAACGGAGTTGCGAGCAGCACCATAGGTACCCATGTCACCATGAATCAAATCGCCCATATAGCGAACGTAGCGCACGGGCCAGGGGTCGTCCAGACCATACTTCTCATGGTACTCGGCAACCGCCTCGGGCGAGGCACCGTCACCCAACGCCGTGTAGGCGGGGTCGGTCTTGGAGAACGACATAAGGAAGAACACCAGGACGGTGACGCCCAATGCCATGATCGGCAGCGCCACAAGACGCCTTCCAATCAAACGTAGCAAGTTGTTCACGTTCTCTCCCCTTTCTTTTGTCGGTAGGACCAACTGGTATATGAGTACGGATACTCATTACAAGACCCGAGCGACATCGTTGCCGCCCGGGTCTTTGTTTCAACTATGAGGATACGGTCCCAACGGCCGACATCCTGCATACAGACTCAAGCGAGTCTTACGCCTTGACGGTCGCAACGCCCCTGAAGGACATGCTCGTCGTGCCAATGCCCTTGAAGCCATCGAGGGCCTCGCCGTTGGGCGCAGTGGACGGATCGTCCCAGGAAGCGGAGACGGTCTTGACGTGGACAACGGGGTACAGAACGGCGTTGTCGGCAATGATGTCGAAGCACTCGTTCCACTTCTTCTGCTGCTCGTCGCCCTCGGCGGCAAGAGCCTCGTCCATGAGACCGTGGAGCTTCTGCCACTCAGCGGACTCCTTCCACGGGCAACGGGTCTGCATCCAGACGTTGTCGCCGTACCACCAGTTGAGCAGCAGGTCGGGGTCAGCGCCGAAGCAGGAAGGATCGCCAGGGGCAAGAAGGATATCGTAGGCCTCGCCGCCGTCGATGGCAGCGTAGGTGGCCGGCGAGGTATCGGTCTGGATGGTCACCTCGAAGCCGAGAGCGTCGAGGTCGTTCTTGACCTGGGCGGCCATGCCCTTAATCTGCTCGTTGTCGGTGGTGCGCAGGGTGATGGCACCCGGGGTGATGCCGGACTCCTCGATGAGCTTCTTAGCCTTCTTGGCGTCGGTCTTGTACACCGTGGAAGCCTCATGATAGTTGGTGAAGCTCTTAGGCAGGTAGCAGCTGGCAGCGGTGGCAAGGCCGGCGAAGGTGTTGCTGACCATCTTCTCGGTGTCGAGCGCATACATGACGGCCTGACGGACCTTGACGTCGTTCCAAGGCTCCTTGGCGACGTTGAACATGATGAAGCGGGTACCGAAACCCTGAACGTTATCGATCTTGCAGCCGGCGCTCTCGAGCTGGTCGACGGCGTCAGCAGTAACGAGCTCCATAACGAGCGTGGAGCCCTCCTGCTGAGCGGTAACGCGAGCGGTGGGGTCGGTCAGGATGCTGTACTGGATCTTCTTATCCTCGGCAGCATACTCACCGTTGTACTCGGGGTTGGGAACCAGGGTGATCTCGGTATCGGAGATAGAGTCGTACATCCAGGGGCCGGAGCCGATCGGCTGCTTGGCGCGATCCTCCTCGGTCTGGGTGGCCGGGGTAACGCGGACGATGGCCAGACGATCCTTGAGCAGGGAGAAGTTGGGGACCTTGGTCTTGACCGTCACGGTGCTGGCGTCCTTGGCCTCGATGGACTCGAAGGGCTGGAAGAACGGAGCATAGGTAGCGGAAGCGGCGCAAGCGGTGTAGGAGGCAACGACATCGTCAGCGGTGACCTCGGTGCCATCGGAGAACTTGGCGCCCTTGCGGATGGTAACCTCGAAAGTGGTGTCGTCCACAGACTTGGGGTCGTCGGTGGCGAGCTCGTTGAAGGTGCTGTAGTCGTGGTAATCGATGCCGTAGAGGCCCTCGACGACGTGCCAGTTAGCACCCAGGCCCACAGCGGAGCCGGTGCTGGCGGGGTCGAAGCTGGACGGAGCGTAAGCGGAACCAGCGGTGATCACGCCGCCGCCACGGTTGGCGGAATCGGTGGAACCGGAAGCGGAACCCTCGTCGCTAGAGCTGCCACCGCAGCCGGTGAGACCAAGCCCTGCGACAGCAGCGACGCTGCCGGTGAGGCCGAGGAACGAACGCCTGGACATACCCTTGTTGATGATGGCCATGTCTTCTCCTATCAATAGAGAATCTTACCCGGGAGCACCTAGACTTGCCCCCGCGCAACTTGCGGACGATATATACCTTACCTACCGACAAACCCAACTTGGGTGCCGCGCTCGGCGACCGATACATACATACGCTTGAACGGTATTTACTACCGTTCACCGAATTCATTGACAAACGATTCGACAGACAGTATGTATCGACGAGGTGAGATATCAGTCTTCGTCAACCCGCAGGATAGCAGGGTTATTCACCATGGCTAGTCAAACGTTTTAGCGTTAATAAAACCCGAAATCAGCAGGTAATCGCCGCGAAATAAATGATTGAAAATCAGCCAATCATGTATATCAGTTGTTTAGAAGCGCGTTTAGTTTTCGGAACGGCTGGCCGATGCCTGGGCGCGCTCGGCATTCCATGCAACAAGTGCCTCGTGGACCGCTTTGGCGACATCGGCCGGAACGCCTCGAACTTCCGCAATCTCCTGCTCGCTTGCCGCGCGCAAACGCTTCATCGAGCCAAAATGGCGCATAATGGCACGTTTTCTGGTGGGTCCCACGCCCGGAACGTCGTCAAGCACCGAAACCGTCATAGCCTTATCGCGCAACTCGCGATGGAACGTAATCGCAAATCGGTGGGATTCATCGCGAACCTGCTTGATCAGATAAAGCGAAGCGGAGCCGGTCGGCAGCACGACGGGGGTCTCGTCCCACGGCACGAAAACTTCCTCATCGGCCTTTGCCAAGCCACAAACTGGTATATCGAGGCCAAGCGCCTCAAGTTGCTTAATTGCAGCGGTCAATTGCGGTTTGCCGCCATCGACAACGAGCAAATCGGGGCGCGAGCCAAAGCGCTCGTCCGCCATGCGCTCGGGAGCATAGCGACGCCCCAGAACCTCGGACATCGATACGAAGTCGTTCGCCTCGTCCAATTCGGCCTGAATTTTAAAGCGACGATACTGGCCCTTGTCGGCACGGCCATTGGTAAATACCACCATCGAAGCGACGGTAAAGGTGCCGTGCAACGTCGAGATATCGAAGCACTCGATGCGCAACGGCGGCGCAGGCAGCGCCAGCGCGCTTTCGAGCTCCAGGAGCGCTTGATTGGTGCGATCGTCAGCATACCCCGTGCGCATCATGTAGCGCATGAGGGCATGGCGCGCATTTTTGGAAGCCATATCGAGCAGGCGGTGCTTTTCGCCGCGCTGCGGCCTATGGAGATGGCAAGAGCGTTCGCGCTTGCCCGCAAGCCACTCCCCCAACGCCTCGGCATCCTCAAGCTCGACAGAGAGATTGATCTCGGCTGGAATATCAGCCGTCTCGTCGTAATAGCGCTTAAGAAAGCCCGATTGAAGCTCTTCCTCGTCGACATCCAGGCCTTTATCGAGGATGAACTCACAAGTTCGAACCGTTCGGCCCTCGCGAACGACAAAGACACAGGCGGCAGAGATAGTCTCTTCGCGATAGAAGCCGATGACGTCGATATCGACGCTCGATGGAAAAACGACCTGTTGGCGATCGTCCAGGCCCCTAATGACTTCCAGGCGACGCTTGACGCGCGCCGCACGCTCAAAATCGAGCGTCTCGGCTGCCTCCGTCATCTCGGACGTAAGCTCGTCAACGACATCCTTGCGATGGCCCGACAAGAAACGTTCGACACGTTTGACGTTCTTGGCATAGTCGGCAGGGGAAATCGCGCCGACGCATGCGCCCGGCCCGCGCCCGACATGGTAGTCAAAGCAGGGACGCCCGTTTTGCGCGCAAATCATATTGACGATGTCTTCTTCGCCCTTATGAGATTCGACGATGCGGCGGCAGCGGCGCCATTCCGCACAGGATGCCGAGCAAATAGGAATAACCTTGCGTAGCGTATCGATGGTCTCACGCGCCGCACGGCTATCGGTATAGGGGCCAAAATAGCGCGTTCCCGGTTTATGACGCTCTCGCGTGTATTTAATAGCCGGAAACAAGTCGCTCTTGGTAATGGCGATAAAGGGATAGCTTTTATCGTCTTTGAGATCGACGTTAAAGTACGGATGGTACTGGCCAATCAGATTGCGCTCGAGCACCAATGCCTCGTGCTCGGTCTCCACCACGATATAGTCGAAACTCGCCACCAGCTGCATCATGAGCGGGATCTTTTGACGCTCGTCCTGCAGTGTCACGTATTGACGCATACGGGCACGCAGGTTTTTTGCCTTGCCCACATAGATGACATCACCCTTGGCATCTTTCCAAAGGTAGCAGCCGGGTTGCGTGGGAACGCGCGAAACCTGCTCGGCAAGTGTTGGAATGTTGTCGTGACCTGCCACGCGCACCTACTTGCGACGAAGCAGCGCCGAGACCTCGGGCATCTTAAAGACGAAGGCGAGACCAAAAGTTACAGCGAGCGAGACGACGCCTGCAACACAAACGTAGCCCAGGGTAATTAGGATCGAACTGCCAAGCGCTCCGACAAAGTGCTCAAGTGCCCACATGACGCCGGCACCCGCGGCAGCGCCCAAGCCACCGAACAGTAGGCCGAAGAAACCGCCATGCAGGATAGACTTGACCTGAAGGCCATGCAGACGACGGCGCAGCCACCACAGTGAGCATCCGACCAAGACTACGTAGTCAACGACGTACGAAAGCGCAATTGCCGGCATACCGTAGCCCAGCACCACGCCAAACAGCAGCACCGAACCGGCCTGTCCAATGGCAGAGTAAAGGCAATAACGACCGTAGGGCTTCATGTCGAGCAAGGCCGAGAAGCTCTTCTGCATGAGCACGACCACGCCGTAGAGCGGCAGGGAAAGTGCCAGATAGATAAGGAACTCCGACACCAGCGCCACACCGGATTCATCGAACTTGCCGGCGCAGTAGATCATGTTGAGCGGACGGGCGAAGACGATCAGATACATCGCAAACGGAATCAGGAAGAAGAGCATCTGGGCGACACCGCGCGAAATGCCCGTGCGGACGCTGTCGTAATCCTTCTCCTGCGCATCGTGAGAGAGTTCGGTATAAAGTGCCGTCGAAAGCGAGGCGGCGATCAGCGCATAGGGCAATGTGTACCACAAGCGCGCATATGCGATGACGGAAGGGCCGGTCTCGGGCTGCACCACCAGCGCGGCGGCATTGGTAATGGAGGTCGAGACAAACATGCACACCGTGGCGAGCAGCGTCGGGATACCAAGCGCGATCGTCTGTCGCAGCGCGGGATCCTTAAAGTCGATATGGATATGAGGATGCACGCCATGCTTGCCAAGCGCGGGAATCTGGCAGGCCATCTGGACAAAGACGCCGAGGGTCGTACCAACTGCGATCAAGATAATACCGGCCTGCTCGCCAAATTGTGCAGACACGGAAGCAAAGCCCATAAAGCTGGCGATGACGATGACATTGTTGAGAACCGGGGCAAACGTCGACCAGAAATAGTCGCGATGTGCGTTGAGAACGCCCGAGAACACCGAGCCCAAGCCATAAAACAGAATTTGAATAGCAAAGAAGCGGAACATGAACGCAGCGGTATCCATGCTGCCGCCATCGCCCGAAAGGAACGACTGCGTCCAAATAAAGCCGGGAGCAAACACGGTGCCCAGCAGCGAGATACCGCCCAGCAGCAGAAGCAGAATACCAAGCAGGTTGCCGACATACTCGTTCGATGCCTCGCGACCCTGCTCGCGCCTCACACCCATATACACCGGCAAAAACGCCGTAACGAGCATGCCGCCCATCACGAGCTCGTAGAGCATGTTGGGCAGGTTGTTGGCAACCTGATAGGAGGACGAGAGCAGCGACATACCGATGGCGGCCGCCATGGCCCACGTGCGGATAAACCCGGTGACACGCGACACGATGGTCAGCACGGTCATAAGGCCAGCAGAACGACCAACCGTGGAGTAGTCCGACGAACCCATATCGTCTACGTCGTCCTGAGAGTCCTCATAAACCTCATCTTGTGGCGGCAAATCGTCCACGACGGCAAAGGAGCCGGTCATCGCAAAGGGATCGTCAACCAAAACGGCGTCATCAGCAGGTGCGGCGTCATCGCTGTTCGGCATGTTGTTACCGGATACGGCATCATCATCGAATATGGCATGGTCGCCAAACACCGTGTCAACTTCATTGGCGGCGACGGTTCGGGCAGAAAACGACAGAGGGTCCCAGTCGTCATCACCGTCGATGGCCACGCCCTCGACGGGATCGGTCGAACCAAGCGGCGACCATTCGTCATCCGAAAGAAGCGGTTCGCCATCATCATGAGCCGTGGGCTTGGCGGAACGAGCGGCAGGAGCGCTCTGCGGTGTGCTCTTTCCCTGGGCTGCCATCAAAAACACCGCCGTCTCATCGGGACGCGGCGCACGAGGAGCCTCGGAGGCGATCGGCATCACGCTGGCGCTCGATTGAGCGGCGGCCAAAAAGACAGCCGTCTCATCGGGACGAGCCGAAGAAAGAACCGTACGGGGAAGTGCCGTGCCGGCACCGGCGGCACGCAAGTACACGGCCGTCTCGCCCGGGTCAGCGGCAGCGGACCAGGCGTTTCGAATCTCGTTATCGAACGAAGCGGCCTCGGGCGCGGGCGTCTGAGGAGCCGACCCTTTTGCAAAGTGAGCTCCGCGCTTTGATTCTTCCTGCGGCATCGCTCAGTCCTCTCTCGTGATCGGGGCAACCGTCGCCCCGCAAAATGCAACTAAGTCATCGGGAGCAAGCTCAAGCTGATAGCCGCGCTTGCCACCCGAGATAAAAATGGTATCCCAAAGGACGCATGTCTCATCGATCAGCGTCCGGAATCGTTTTTTCATACCGACCGGACTGCAACCGCCGCGGACATACCCCGTCGCGGCAAGCAAATCTTTGACATGCATCATGGTCAGCGACTTTTCGCCTGCGGCGCGCGCGGCGGCCTTGAGGTCGAGCTCGTCGGCAACGGGAATGCAGCACACGACATGGTCGTTGGACGGCGTCGTGCAGACCAGGGTCTTAAATCCCTGACCGGGCTCCTCGCCAAGCTGCTCGGAAATCGCGACGCCCAGCCCCGACGATTCGTCGCCATCGTCTTCGTACGTATGGAGAACATAGGAGATGCCGGCGCTTTCCAGCTCGCGCATGGCGTTGGTCTTTGGCGTCTTCACGGCCTTCGGCATGGCATATCCTTTCCCTCATATAAGAACGCAATTTTTAAGTATATGTCCATTTGCGCGGCATACGCTATCTCGACAAAGAGAGCGCCACCGAATCGCAAGGAATCGGCGGCGCTCATGTTTCAAAAACACCTATGTATTAGGCATCGAGTTGCGCTTGACGCTCCTTATCGCGTTTGAGCAACGGCGCCAAGAACTTGCCGGTATAGCTCTGCGGGCATGCCGCAACCTGCTCTGGCGTACCCGAGACCACGACAGTTCCGCCACCGTTGCCACCCTCGGGACCCATATCGATCAGACGGTCGGCGACCTTGATGACATCGAGGTTGTGCTCGATCACCAACACCGTATTGCCCGCATCGACTAGACGCTGCAACACATCAAGTAACTGGCGAACGTCCTCAAAATGAAGACCGGTCGTAGGCTCGTCCAAAATATAGAACGTCTTACCCGTCTGACGGCGATGAAGCTCCTTGGCGAGCTTTACGCGCTGCGCCTCACCACCCGAGAGCGTCGTGGCGGGCTGGCCCAAGCTCACATAACCTAGGCCGACGTCATACAGGGTTTGAAGCTTTCGCTTGATCTGCGGAATATTCCCAAAGAAACGCCAGTGCCTCGGCCACGCTCATGTCAAGTACGTCCGAGATAGTCTTGCCACGATAGGTAACCTCGAGCGTCTCGCGGTTATAGCGCTTGCCGCCACAAGCCTCGCAGGGAACATAAATATCGGGAAGAAAGTGCATCTCAATCTTGATCTGGCCGTCGCCCTTGCACGCCTCGCAGCGTCCGCCGCTCACATTAAAGGAGAAGCGTCCCGGCGAGTAGCCACGCGCCTTCGACTCCGGCGTGCTCGCAAACAGCGCGCGCAGATCATCCCACAGGCCAATATAGGTCGCAGGGTTCGAACGCGGCGTGCGACCGATCGGCGACTGGTCAATGTCGATCACCTTATCGATGCACTCGATGCCCTCAATCTTCTTGTACGGACCCACGGGACGCGTCGAACGGTGGATGGCATTCGTAAGCGCGGGCGCAATCGTATCGGTGACCAGGGAGCTCTTGCCCGATCCCGAAACACCGGTAACGACTGTGAGCGTACCGAACTCAATCTTGGCGGTAACGTTTTTGAGGTTGTTGGCGCGGGCGCCCGTGATCTTAAGGCAGCCGCGGCCGGGCTTGCGGCGCTCGTCTGGCACGCGGATCATCCGCTTGCCGGTCAAATAAGCACCCGTCATGGAATCGGGGCACGCCATGATATCGGCAGGCGTTCCCGCGGCGACCACGTGCCCGCCGTTGACGCCCGCGCCTGGCCCCATATCGATCACATAGTCGGCAGCGCGAATCGTGTCCTCATCGTGTTCAACGACGATAACGGTGTTGCCGATATCGCGCAGGCGCTCGAGTGTCTTAATCAGCCGCTCGTTGTCGCGCTGGTGAAGACCAATCGAAGGCTCGTCCAGAATATAGAGAACGCCCATGAGGCCCGCACCGATCTGCGTAGCCAGGCGAATGCGCTGCGCCTCACCGCCGGAAAGCGTCGCCGAAGCACGATCGAGCGTCAGATAATCAAGGCCGACATCAACCAGAAAACGCAAGCGTTCCAGGATTTCCTTGACGATACGACCGCCGATGAATTGTTGACGCTCGGTGAGCTCAAGGTCCTCAAAAAACTCGAGCGACTCGCGGCACGACAGGCAACAAACCTCATAAATGGACTTGCCGCCCACGGTGACGGCGAGCATCTCGGGGCGCAGGCGAGCACCATGGCAGCTCGAACACGGCTCCTCGCGAATGTACTTCTCCAGGCGCGCCTTAGTGTTCTCGTTGGTCGTCTCGGTATAGCGCTCGTACAGGATATTGCGCACGCCCGAAAACTTGGTGTCCCACTGGCTGCGACGACCGTCGAGCTTTTGATAGTCCACCGAAATCTTCTTGTCGCCCATGCCATCCAAAAATGCACGGCGCACTCGCGGAGGTAGGTCTTCCCACGGTGTATCCGCGCTCACCTTAAAGTGCTTACAGACCGCGGCGAAGATCTGGGGGTAGTAGTTCGAATTGCCGAACAGGCTTCCAAAGACCCCATCGGCAATCGACTTCGACGGGTCCTCAATCAGCGCCTCGGCATCGACCGTTTTCTTAAAGCCCAGACCATCGCACTCGGGACACGCACCATAGGGCGCGTTGAACGAAAAGTCGCGGGGTTGTAGGTCGTCGATGGAGTGCCCGTGCTCCGGGCACGCCAGAGCCAACGAATACTCCAGCAGCTCGCCCTCGGTTCCCTCGGGAGCATCGCGATCGGGCAGCATGTACACGTTCACATTGCCGTGTGCCAAGGCAGTCGCCTGTTCAACCGACTCGGCGATACGGCCCAGAGAGTTTTCCCGAATCACGATGCGGTCGACTACGACCTCGATATCGTGCTTGAACTTTTTGTCCAGATCGATGGGGTCGTCGAGCGAGCGTACTTCGCCGTCGACACGCACGCGGCTAAAGCCCTCAGCCCGAAGATCCTCGAACAATTTTGCGTACTCGCCTTTGCGCCCGCGCACCACCGGTGCCAGCACAAACGCACGACGACCCTCTCCCGCTGCCAGGACCTTATCGGCGACCTGGTCGGTGGTCTGGCGCTCGATAACGCGACCGCACTCGGGACAGTGCGGCGTGCCCACGCGTGCAAAAAGCAAGCGAAGGTAGTCATAAATCTCAGTTACAGTACCCACCGTCGAGCGCGGATTCTTGGACGTCGTCTTCTGATCGATCGAGACGGCCGGCGAAAGGCCGTCGATCGAGTCTAGATCGGGCTTGTCCATCTGGCCTAAAAACTGGCGCGCATAACTCGACAGGCTCTCCACGTAGCGACGCTGACCCTCGGCATAGATCGTGTCAAACGCCAGCGAGCTCTTGCCCGAGCCCGAAAGACCGGTAATGACCACGAGCTCGTCGCGCGGGATGGAAACATCGATATTGCGCAGGTTGTGTTCGCGCGCACCACGGATAACGATAGAAGAATCAGACATGGAAGCTCCTTGCCTCCTATAACCTCAAATCACACTGTCGATAAGTTTAACGCACTCAACGCGCACAGATGTTCGTAATACAAGATTCGCAGACCTTTTGCTTTGCGTGTCGGGTGCTTTGTTTCTCGAAATGCCGTGGAAAGGTTAGAGTAATCTAAAACTGAACTTAATTTGCTGTAACAGAGGAACGTCCATGACCGAAGATATCCCCCTTGAAATCACTTCGAGTGGCATGGCCAATCTGCCCATATTCATCGCCGTCCTTATCGTGGCCGCCGTCGTCGTGCGCGTGTATTTTTCAATCAAACACAACGAAAAACCGCCCATTGCCCGCGTCTTTTGGTGCGCGATGCTCCTCATCCCGCTCGGCATGGTAGCTGCATGGATTACGAATCAATTGCTCGTAAATGAGGACTGTTCCCTATGGGTCCTTTCTTATTCGGCGCTCGGTGCTGCCGCCGTCATACTTCTTGTCGAGCCCTTGGTTTCGGGACTTATCGACCAAACCGATCTTGCGACGGGAACGGTTGCCTGTATTTGCCGCGACATCCTTGTCGTCGCCGCTGTTTCAGCGCTCTCGTTCGTTTCACTCGAAATTGCCTGCAACGAAACGTTCTATCGCATTCCCGCCAACTCATTCGGGTTTTCCGTTGGGCTGCTCGCGACGGTTCTGCTCTCCCTTTATTTGCTGGGACAGCGTCATGGAGGAGTCATGGCCCTCGTGCCCGTCGTCTGTTGTACCCTTGGCATTGCCGAGCACTTCGTCATAACGTTTAAAGGCGAGGCCATCCTGCCGAGCGACATTTTGGCATTGGGCACCGCAATGGAAGTAAGTGAGGGATATGAGTTCACCTTCACTGCAGGAATCGTAACCTCACTCGCCCTGCTGGAGATTTCCCTGGGGCTTCTTTCGCTTATCCGACCGCGAAAGCTCCGTACGCCCGCCCATGTCTTCCCCGCAATCGCCGCTAACCTCTGCGCTTTTCTGCTAGTGACCGTTGTGGGGCTCTTGGGCTTTTCCAACATCGACTTGGAGCAGTCGCTGGATTTTGGATTTGACCGTTGGCAGCCCATCACCACGTATGCGTCTCAGGGTTTTATCACTTCGTTCACCGAAATGGTCAACGAGTTGCCCATTGAAAAGCCCGAAGACTATACGCCCGATGAGGCGCAGAGCATCGAGCAGGAGCTCGCCGCCGCCTACGACAGCACGTATGGCTCGAGCGAGCAGCGCGCGGCGGCCGTTGCCCAGTTCAATGAAATCAAGCCGACGATTGTTGCCGTCATGAACGAGAGTTTTAGCGACCTTTCGTGCTTTGAGCAGCTCCAGGCGGCCGGGTACACCGGTCCCGCATTCTACAACTCGCTTCCCGACACACTTGTTCGCGGCACCATGCTCGCTTCGGTCACCGGTGGCGGAACGGCGAACTCCGAATTCGAATTTTTTGACCGGAGCGACAACGGCCTTTGTCGGATTAGGCAAAATCCCCTATCAGCTGTATCAGATGAATGGCGTCAACAGCCTGGCAAAGGACCTTAAAGAGCTCGGGTATACCACTACCGCTATGCACCCGCAAAACCCCGTCAACTACCATCGAGATAAAATCTATCAGCAGCTGGGTTTTGGAGACTTTCTATCAATCGGCGATTTCGAAGGTGCGCCCTATTACCATGCCGGCGTATGCGACTACGCCACCTACGACAAGATACTCGACCTGCTCAGAACCGACGAAGCCCCGCAGTTCATCTTTGACGTCACGATGCAAAATCACGGCGGCTACGACTATGGCACCGTTCCCGTCGAAGAGCTGACAAACTATTGGGTCGAGGGAGCCAGCGAGGGCGCCAATAGCGCGCTCAATACCTATCTCACCTGCATCAATGCATCCGACCGGGACCTCGAGTACTTTATCAACGAGCTCCGCAATATCGGCAGACCGGTTGTTCTTGTCTTTTTTGGCGACCATCAGCCGAGCGCCGCAACGACTCTCAACGACGAGCTGTACCCTCAGGAAGATACGGCAAGCCACGCTTTCCGTATCTATCAGTCGACCTATTTCGTCTGGGCTAACTATGAAATCGCCGGCAATACCGAGCTCAACGTCTACGACACCGTCGGGGCAAACGAGATTGCAGCTATTACCCTTAATAAGATCGGCGCCCCGCTCACTGACTATCAAAAGGCCCTGCTTGCAACAAGGTCAGATGTGCCCACCATCAATGTCGCCGGCTATCTTGGTGCCGACGGGCTGCGCTACGACTTGGAATCTGAAGACAGCCCATACGCCTCGACGATCGACAAGCTGCAGCGCATGCAATACCTCGAGTTCGCCAGCAAAGTTCAATAAGCCCGCCCATTCGCTTGGACCCATCGTATTGCAAGCACGCTCGGCCCAAATGCATCGCAAATGACTCCCGCTCGCAAACGAGGGTACAATGACGCTCGTGTCACATCGCGGGGCCCCGGCCCCAACATATACAAAGGAGTCATACATGGGTTGCGAGCACGCACAAGCAGCCGGCGGACAATCAACGCCGTCGCAATTTGAAGAGAATACGCTGTCGGAGGTCAAGCGCGTTATCGCTGTGCTTTCCGGCAAGGGAGGCGTCGGCAAGTCGTTTGTGACGGGCGCCATCGCAACCGAGCTCGCCCGCCGTGGCAACAAGGTTGGCATTCTCGACGCCGACATCACCGGCCCCTCCATCCCCAAAATGTTCGGCATGAGCGGACGCCATGTCCATGCCCTCGGCAACCTCATGCTGCCCGAGATCTCCGAGCACGGCGTCAAGGTCATGAGCTCCAACCTGCTGCTTCAAAACGAGACCGATCCCGTCCTCTGGCGTGGTCCGGTCATCGCCGGCGCCATCAGGCAATTCTGGAGCGAAACCTCTTGGGGCCCCATCGACTATCTGCTGGTCGATATGCCTCCGGGAACGGGGGATGTCGCACTCACCGTCTTCCAGTCACTGCCCGTCGATGGCATCGTCATCGTCACGAGCCCGCAAGACTTAGTCTCGATGATTGTCGCCAAGGCGGTCAACATGGCCGAGAAGATGAACGTTCCGATTCTGGGCATTGTCGAGAACATGAGCTATATCGAATGCCCCGACTGCGGTAAGAAGATCGAGGTCTTCGGCAAGAGCAATCTTCCCGAGGTCGCCGAGACCTATCATCTCGACATCCTTGGTCAGCTGCCCATCGATCCCGCGCTCGCCGAAGCCTGCGACAAGGGAGAAGTCGAAACCGCGCTGCCCGCCGGCATGCTGCCCCAAGCCGTCTCCGCCGTTGAGGCCATCGCCCCGCACAAGACAGACGAGGCCTAAGTGAACGCAAGCGCCTTCTATGACGTCTTGGTGATCGGCGGCGGGGCCTCGGGCCTCGCCGCCGCCATTACGGCGGCGCGTGTCGACAAAAGCGTCTGCGTCGTCGAGCGCGACGTCGCCTGCGGTCTCAAGCTGCTTGCAACCGGAAACGGCCGCTGCAACCTCTCAAACGAATCCATCGACATTCGGCGATATAACCACCCCGCCTTTGTCGAATCCATCATGGGCCCCCAACCCGAGCAAGATCTCGAGAGTTTTTTCTCCTCGCTGGGCATCATGACGATCCGTGAGGAAGGCCGCCTATACCCGCGCTCCCTTCGCGCCGAGTCGGTTCGCGATGCACTCCTCAATGCATGCGAGCGTTTGGGCATCACCCTACGCTGCGGGACTAACGTCATTGCGGCTCATAAGGCTTCCGAAGGCTGGACGCTTCAGATCGACCGTCCCGCTCATGTACTCAAACCCAAAAAGCACGGCGACCGAAAGACGGAGCTCCGTTCGCTTCGAAAGGCGTTAGCCGATACTCCTCGCACGAGCGATGCCCTGCAGGCAAGGGCCGTGGTTATCGCTACGGGCGGCAACCCCACCGGCATCGCCGAGGTGTTTAGCCTTCCCTTGACGCCCCTGCGCCCCGTCCTGTGCCCCGTATCGGCATCAGTCGTCGGCGACCGGACGGCACTCGGAACTCTGGATGGTCTGCGCGTCCGAGCCCGCTTAACGCTCTCGCGCAGCCACGAAGAGCTCTGGCGAGAAGATGGCGAAGTGCTGTTCCGTGCCTTCGGCATCTCAGGCGTCGCCGCCTTCAATCTCTCTCGCCGTATCAACCAGGGCGACACTGTTCTGATCGACTTCTTTCCAGATTTCTCCAAAGATGAGCTGCTCGATACGCTCGAGCAGCGTGTCAACGTGCTCGGCGATTTTTCGCCCCGAAACTCCCACTGGCTTGACGGCATGCTCGCCCCGCAGCTCTCACACGTCGTCTGTACGGCATTCGAGCGGTGCCATCCCGGCTCGCGCGATGTCATCCACCTGGTCTCAATCCTCAAGCACTTTAAACTGTCCGTCGAAGGGACGGCAGAGGAGCGCTCAGCACAGGTCACGCGTGGCGGCATATCTATCGAGTGCGTCTCGACACCCAATCTTTACGTGAACAGCACCACAGGCGCCCCGCTTTACGTCTGCGGAGAAGCGCTCGACATCGACGCCGATTGCGGAGGCTTTAACCTTGCGTGGGCCTGGCTCTCGGGCATTCGCGCTGCAAGCAGCCTGTAGCCGCGCAGTCTATAATCAAAAACGCATTCGGGCCGTCTGGGATACCGGACGGCCTCTTTCTTGCCTCTAAGGAGACCTCGATGATCGAAATCACCCAAGTCAACGCGTCGCTCGATGAAGCCGGCGATGAAAATGCCTGCCTCATTGTTGGCAAGCGAGTCGCCAAGCGCGTCCTACGTTGCAAGGACTCCGAGATCAAGTCCATCGAGCTCCACCGCAAGTCAATCGACGCCCGCAAAAAACGAGACGTCCATTTTATCCTAAGCTTTCGTGTTGAGCTGACTAGTCCCCACCTCGAGCGAGAAGCGGTCGACAGCGTTGCCGAGCGTGACCGCTCGCGCGTACGCGCGATAGAAGACGATGGGTCTTCATTCCCCACCCCCGTCTCCGACGCACCTCAAGAACGCCCTGTCGTTGTCGGCGCCGGATGCGCCGGCCTTTTCGTCTGCGCTTACGCTCGCCGAAGCAGGTCTTAAGCCCTTGCTCATCGAGCGCGGCGACCCGGCATTTCGCCGCTCGCATGCGATCGACCTCTTTCTAAAGGAGCGCATCCTCGACCCCGAGAGTAATATCCAGTTTGGTCTGGGCGGCGCGGGGACCTTCTCGGACGGCAAGCTCAATACGGGAACAAAAAATCCCGCCCATCGCCTTATCCTCGAAACCTTCGTCGAGGCGGGTGCGCCCCGCGATATTCTGTGGGATGCCAAGCCGCACATTGGCTCCGACATCCTTCCCACAGTTGTCACCGCTATATCCCAGCGCATCGAGCAGCTCGGAGGTGTCGTCCGTTATCGAACGAAGCTCGTCGACATTCGCATCGACGCGTCTGGCACCATTGTCGGTATCGACATCCAGTCGTCCCACGACGCGACAAGCGAGTCAATCAACACAAAGCATCTCATCCTTGCTTGCGGTCATTCTGCCCGCGACGTATTCGAGGTTCTCAAAACCCATCATGTCGCCCTCGCTCAAAAGACGTTTGCCATGGGCGTTCGCATCGAACACCCGCAGCGTGATATCGATCGGGCGCAATATGGCCCCGCAGCGGGTCATCCCGCGCTCGGAGCAGCCCCCTATAAGCTCGTTGCCCATCTTCCCAACGGCCGCAGTGTGTTCTCATTCTGCATGTGTCCCGGCGGACAGGTTGTCGCCGCCTCTTCAGAGCCCGGCCATCTGTGCGTCAACGGCGCCAGTCTCAACGCCCGCGCCGGCCGCAACGCAAACGCCGCTCTCCTCGTTAACGTCACGCCCGATGATCTCCCCAGCGATGATCCTCTTGCAGGCGTAGAACTCCAGCGCATTTGCGAGCGGGCTGCCTATCGCCTTGGCGGCTCCAACTGGAACGCACCGGCACAGCTCGTCGGCGATTTCCTTGCAGAACGCGCCAGCACGACATGCGGCAAGGTAAAGCCCACCTATCCGCTCGGCGTGACTTGGACAGCAATCGATGAGTCATTGCCGCAACATATCATCGAGTCGCTTCGTCTGGGAATTCCCTTGCTCGGCAAAAAACTGCGTGGCTACGACCATCCCGATGCCGTCCTCACCGGTGTTGAAACACGCTCGAGCTCTCCGGTCACCGTTACTCGAGACCGGCAATGCCATGCTGTATCGACCCCGGGGCTCTACCCTTGCGGCGAGGGAGCCGGATATGCCGGAGGAATCATGAGCGCCGCTACCGATGGCATCCGTTGCGCCGAAGCCCTGATCGCAGACCTCTAGCGCACGAATTCCAGCACGCAAAAGACACAGGCCCCGAGCTCCACAGGGAACTCGGGGCCTGTTCGCTATTTCTTAAACCGTGCACCCTGGCGTTTTCTGCCCGATGCGAACGTGGAACCCTTGCGGGCCTGCGAACGTAAGCGCTCGATCGTCTCGTCCTCAGACGCACCCTCGAGCATCGCCCGAATCTGAACGACAGCATCGCGCAGGCGCGCCGCCTCCTCAAAGTCCATGGCGGCAGAAGCGTTGCGCATATCCTCTTCCATGGTTTCGACGATCCGCACAAGCTCGTCATGCGGCAGTTCTTCCAACTGCTCCGCAAGTGTCTGCTCGGGCGCCACCGTCTCCGGCGCGGCGCCCTCGCCGTTTTCGTCAGGCGTATAGAACGCACCGTGACCCAGCGAATCGCCTCTCGAGCGTCCCTTCGAGCCCACAGTCTTTTCGGCCTCGGCAATAAAGCTCGAAATGTCGTTAATGGCCTTGCGGACCGTCTTGGGAACAATGCCATGCTCTTCGTTATATGCCATCTGAATCTCGCGACGGCGCTGCGTCTCCTCGATGGCTTCTTTCATCGAATCGGTCACAACGTCTGCATACATGATGACCTCGCCGTCGGCATTACGGGCCGCACGGCCAATCGTCTGAATCAACGAACGGCGATTGCGCAAGAAGCCTTCCTTGTCAGCGTCGAGAATTGCCACCAGCGAGACCTCAGGAAGGTCTAGACCCTCGCGGAGCAGGTTGATGCCAACGAGAACATCGATCTTTCCCTCGCGCAGCGTTCGCAGGATCTCGACACGGTCCATCGTCGCCGTATCGGAGTGCATGTAATTGACCTTAATGCCGGCATCAAGCAGATGGTCGGTCAGGTCCTCGGCCATGCGCTTGGTGAGCGTGGTCACCAGCACGCGCTCCTTGCGCGCCACGCGCTCGCGAATCTCGTCCTCAAGATCGTCAATCTGCCCACGAACCGGACGAACGTCGATCTTGGGGTCGAGCAGACCGGTCGGACGAATAATCTGCTCAACGTCGTTCTGGCTAACCCGCAGCTCATAGTCGCCCGGCGTGGCCGAAACGTAGATGAACTGGGGAATCCTCGCCTCAAACTCATCAAAACGAAGCGGGCGGTTATCGAGTGCCGAAGGCAGACGAAAACCATGCTCCACCAGCGTCACCTTACGCGAGCGGTCGCCTTCGTGCATGCCGCGGATCTGCGGCACCGTCACATGACTCTCGTCGATGATGCAGAGCATATCCTTGGGAAAGTAATCGATTAGGGTAAACGGCGGCTCACCCGGCTTGCGACCGTCCAGATGACGCGAGTAGTTCTCGATGCCGTTGCAAAAGCCCATCGTCTCGAGCATCTCAAGATCATAATCGGTGCGCTGCTGCAGACGCTGCGCCTCGAGCAACTTGTCGGTCGCCTTGAGCTCCGCCACGCGCTTCTCGCACTCCTCGCTGATCGATTTCAGAGCCGCCTTGACCTTCGGCTTCTCGGTCACGTAGTGCGATGCCGGCCATACGGGGATGGCCTCGTACTCACGAAGCATCTCACCGGTGACCTCATCGATCTCGGCAATCAGCTCGACCTCGTCGCCAAAGAACTCAAACCGCAACGGATGCTCGGCATAAGGCGGATACACGTCGACAACATCGCCGCGCACGCGGAACGTGCCGCGTGCCAGGTCATAGTCATTGCGGTCATATTGAATGTCGATAAGTGCATGGATAAAGTCATCGCGCTCGAGCGGCACCTTCTTGTCGACGTTTGGAGCCAGACCCGCATAGTCCTCAGGAGAGCCAATGCCATAGATACACGAGACCGATGCGACAACGATTACATCGCGTCGAGAGAGCAGTGACGCGGTCGCCTGATGGCGCAGCATCTCGACCTCTTCGTTAATCGAGGAGTCTTTCTCGATATATGTATCGCTTTGCGGCACATACGCCTCGGGCTGATAGTAGTCGTAATACGAGACGAAGTAGACCACAGCATTATTGGGAAAGAACTCTTTGAGCTCGCTTGCAAGCTGAGCGGCGAGCGTTTTATTCGGAGCCATGACCAGCGTCGGCTTTCCCAGGGCCTCAATAGTCTTTGCCATCGTGAAGGTCTTGCCCGAACCAGTCACACCCAGCAAAACCTGATAGCGGTCTCCGTCCCTCACACCCTGCACAAGCGACTCAATGGCCTTGGGCTGGGAACCGGCAGGCTCATAGGGAGAAACGACTTCAAACGGCACCTCAGCGCCCTCAACGCCAAAGCGCTTAAGTTCACCGCCAACGCGTTCTACTTCAAATTCCGCCATGGATACTCCTAACTCATACATCTGCAGTATATGCAGGCGGTGGGCTTAGTCCTATACGAACCGATCAGGATAGAGAGTCTTATAGCGAACCCAGGCATTATTGACGCGAATCAGATAAGCCTGCGTCTCGGGAAAGGTGATCGCGTTGTGAAGCGATGTGTCCTGCTGCGCCCAACCGTCCACATTACCCATGCCGGCGTTATATGCAGCAATAGCGCTGTCCGTCGACCCGTTAAAATACGTTAGAAGATACGAAAAATACGCACAGCCAAACTCGATGTTCGTAGCGGGATCGTTAAGGTTGTCGGCTGAATACTCACTACCATCGACAAGACCCAAGGCAATCATATCCTGGGCAGTCTCAGGCATCAGCTGCATCAATCCCCGAGCGCCTTGAGTCGACTCAGCCTCGGGATCCCAATTCGATTCAGACTTTATAACAGCACACACCAGATACGGATCAAGATTGTGCGAAATGCTCGATTGCTTTACATACGCCTCGTAGTCAATCGGATACAAAGGCTTAAAGAAGGCGGCAGGAGCATACGAGTAGACGAGCGAAATAAGGCCGAAGACGAACACAACGGCAAGTGGCGCCACGCGATACCACGCAAAGAAACGTGTCTTAGGCATCGGCATCCTCCTTATCCGCTACATCCCCGAAGCCATGGCGCGCAAGCCATGCGTCCAGTTGTTCATAGAGCGAATTATCGCCTGCCGCATTATCGATTACCGTCGTAGCGAGATTGCAAAGCGAAGCCTCATCAGGTTGGCATGCAGAGCGAGCATCAAAATCAGAGGACCCCATACCACGATGAATGGCACGCTCGCGACGAACTGCTAAAGGAGCGCTGATAACCAGAATTTCATCAGCCAGGCCAAAAAGCATCCTCAAAACCAGTCGGGGCAGAAACCTCGACAACCGCAAAGGGATAACGGGGGACGAAACCGTGCAGCAAACCGGATCAAGAATCCTCAGCGACAACTGATCGATAAGGACCGGATGGACAATACCGTTGAGCCGAGCGACGGAATCAGGAGAAACAAAAGCTCGAGAGGCTAAAACGCTGCGACGAACGCCGCCCTCCTCGTCAAGAATGTCCCAGCCAAATTCCTCAGCGAGTGCGCCAACGAGATCAGAACCCGGAACATATAACGATTTTGCGAGATCATCCAAATCAATGAGCATGGCGCCGCGAGACTCAAGATAGCGACAGGCGGTCGACTTACCCGAAGCAATATTGCCCAAGACAAAAACGGTAAACAATCAAGTCCTCCCTAACGCCAATGGGAGTTATTATCGCGCAAATACAAAAGAAGGACTCAAAAATACAGCCAAACAGTAAGACAAGCTAAACGAAGGCGAGTTCTTGTATTACAGCTCTCTATCAACGAAAAAAGGGGGAGGCCGCGAGGCCTCCCCCTTCTACATTCCCAATGGCGGCTCGGTGCCGTCCACCGGTCAGCGGCGCCCTGGCCTCCCACGGGCTGACCCCGCAGTACTCTCGGCGCGATGGGGCT
>ENA-OQKS01000030-OQKS01000030.1-human-gut-metagenome-genome-assembly--contig:-NODE-30-length-39444-cov-2.833253_pt1 | contig 39444 bp, 31 predicted proteins | sample MGYA00242804_ERZ504808 | MGnify/ENA primary metagenome ERZ504808 (study PRJEB26092, sample SAMD00036375) | human gut metagenome | host: Homo sapiens | study: EMG produced TPA metagenomics assembly of...
ACGTTACGGCGCAGCCGAACACGCCCGCGCGCACCGCGTCCGCCGCGCCGGCCGTCAACCCCAACTTTCCCTTCCCGGCGCCCGTCCCCACGAGCCCGAGCCTTGTGGCGGCGCTTTCCGATCTTTCGGACGCGCGCATGGATGAGCTGGCGAGCATGCGCCGCAAGCTTGCCGGTGCCGTTGATCCCGACGCCCCCAAAGCGGCGTTGGAGCCCTCGTTGGTGCCGTACTACAATCCGCTGTTCGCTGACCGCTTTAGCTGGGCGCTCGAGTTCCGCATTCGCTGTGGATCGGTCTCCTACGTGGTCAAGGACATCGACGGCATGGCCGATGCCTACGTGCGCGGCGGCACGTTCTCCTATGGCAAGAAGCTCACGTTTGTCCATTCGCCTGAGGCCTTTGACGAAACATCGGCAAAGCTGCTCAACCTTGTTGCGACGACAGTTGCCTATCTCGATGACATCACAAGCTCGCGTTCGGCGTCGTACGACTTTGCCCGCAGTGGTTTTGTTGCCGAGCGTCAGTTGCCGCTATCCGAGCATAGCATCGTATATGTGCTGGACCTGCTGCGCGACCAGACCATCTCCTTTGAGCCCGCCTGGTCGCGGGGGATGACGACGCATCGCACCTACGACGTGGCGGTTGAGCTGTCTCCGCAAGGGGAGGACGAGGCATCCGCTAAGCGCCCACCGCTGCTTGCCGCCAAAATCGCGCCGGCGGCTGGTGGTAGCTATGACCTGCGCCTGCCCGCCGATATGTACTGCTTTGCGTCGGGCGATGCCGCCTACTTGGTTGACACGCGCCGCGCGCGCCGTACCGACGCTGCATTTGCTCAGCATGCCGCACCTTTTTTGTCGCGCTTGCTGCCGTGCCGCACGCCCGCCCATATTGCCGCCGAGCAGGTGGGTGAGTTCTGCCGTATGGCGCTGCCCATTTTGCGCGACTACACCGACCTCACCGCGCCCGCCGCGCTCGATACCGTGGCACCCGAGCCGAGCTTTGCTATGGCGATCGGTGTCGACGATGGGCTCGTGACCTGCAAAATTACGGTCACCTACGGCGACTGGTCGGCAGATCTCTTTAGTCTGGGCGCTCCGGGCAGCCCCTTCGAAGAGCGGCGCCCGGGCGTGCCGCCGCGCGACGAGGTGGCAGAGTTTCGCGTTATGGACACGGCGGCCCTGTATTTCGACTTTTACGAGGGCGGCCTGGCGTTTGAGGAACGCGATGACGAGAGCCTGTTCCACTTGCTGACCGAGGGCCTGTCTGCCCTGTCCGGGCTGGGCGAGGTCATGCTCAGCGACCGCCTGCGCCAGGTCTCGGTCCGCCCTGCGCCCAAGCTTTCGGTGCGTGCAACCGTCAAGAGTAACCTGCTCGACGTCGAACTGGGTGCGAGCGGCCTTTCGGCGGCAGACCTTGCCATCTACCTTGACTCCTACAAGCGTCACCAGACGTTTGCACGTCTCACGTCTGGCGACATCGTTCGCCTGGACGAGGGCGCTCGTGCCGCGTTTGGCCTTGCCGAGGACTTGGGCGTCGATGCCGTCGACCTGCTCGATGGCGTGTCGCTTCCCGCGTCGAGCACCCTTTTTGTCGATAGCATGCTCGCGCGTACGCCGGCGCTCGAGGCCGATTGCGACGCGGCGTTCCGCCGCACCGTTGAGCGCCTGGACACGCTCGGCAAGATGGACTTTACGGTGCCCGCCTCGCTCAAGGCCACGCTGCGTGGCTATCAGGTCGACGGCTATCAGTGGCTCGGCTCGCTCGAGCACCTGGGCCTTGGCGGCATCTTGGCCGACGATATGGGCTTGGGCAAAACGCTGCAGATGATCGCGCATATCCTGGTGCGCGTGGAGGCGGGGGATACCAAGCCCACGCTCGTGGTATGTCCCGCGTCGCTCGTGTATAACTGGACTGCCGAGCTGGAGCGCTTTGCCCCGTCGCTCGATGTGTGCGCCATTGTGGGCGCCAAGGCCCAGCGTCGCGTGCAAATTGCTGGCGTGGTCGAGCACAACGTGGTTGTAACGTCGTATGACCTTATGCGGCGCGATATCGATGAGTATGCCGAGCAGGATTTTGCCCGCGTGGTGCTCGATGAGGCCCAGTACATTAAAAACCCGCTTACCCAGGTGGCTCGCGCCGCAAAGCGCCTGCCTGCCGGCGTGCGCTTTGCCCTGACGGGCACGCCCATCGAAAACCGCCTGTCCGAGCTCTGGAGCATCTTCGACTTTTTGATGCCGGGCCTTCTGGGCACGCGCGACTCATTTGCCAAGCGCTTTGAAAGTCCCGTCGAGCATGCCGAGGGCGATAGTGCCGCTCGTCTGCAGGCGCTCGTATCGCCGTTTGTGCTGCGTCGCGTCAAGGAAGACGTGGTGGCCGACCTGCCCGAGAAGATCGAGGATACGGTGATGGCGCAGCTTACCGGCGAGCAGCGCAAGCTCTACCTGGCAAACCAGGACCGCATCGCCCAGCAGGTGCAGCACCGCGAGGCCGGGGAGTTTAAGAAAGATAAACTCAAGGTGCTTGCCGAGCTCACCAAGCTGCGTCAGATCTGCTGCGACCCGCATCTGCACTATGCGGACTACAAGGCGGGAAGCGCCAAACTCGATACGTGCATGGAGCTCGTCCACGGAGCACTCGACGGCAGTCACCGCATCTTGCTGTTCAGCCAGTTTACGGGCATGCTCGATATCATCGGCAAGAGCCTGGCCAAGGAGGATATCGCCTTTCTTAAGCTTACGGGCGCATCGTCTAAAGAGAGTCGCGCCAAGATGGTTGCGCAGTTCCAGGCGGGCGAGGTGCCGGTGTTCTTGATTTCGCTCAAGGCGGGCGGCGTGGGCCTTAATTTGACGGCTGCCGACGTGGTTATCCACTACGACCCATGGTGGAACGTGGCGGCGCAGGATCAGGCGACTGACCGCGCGCATCGCATTGGCCAGCAGCACACCGTGACCGTGTACAAACTCATCGCCAAGGACACGATCGAGGAACGCATTATGCAGATGCAGGAGTCCAAGCGCGATCTGGTCAACAGCGTGCTCGGCGGCGATGGTATCTCGTCGGCACTGTTTACGCGCGAGGATGTTCTGGCGCTGCTCGGTGGCGACGGTCGCTAGCCTCGCTCGTTATGTGTTCATTTGCCATGCCGTGGATGGTTCGCCTGCCTTTGGGCATAAGAACCATCAAGAACATTGGCACATCAGCAAAGGAGAACATCATGGCGAAATTCTTTAAGGATTCCAATGGCAAGCTCGTTGCCGCCCTTGGCGACGGCGTTGCGACCCCTGCCGGCTGCACGGAGCTGACAGCAAACACCGAGGATGCGGCGCACGAGAAGCACGTGCCTGTTGTCGAGATCGAGCGCGACGGCCACGTTATTCGTGCGCGCGTGGGCTCGACGGAGCACCCCATGCTGCCCGAGCACTACATCGAGTGGATCGCGCTTGAGGCCGAGGGCCGCCTGGAGATCCATTACCTTGAGCCCGGCATGAAGCCCACGACGTTTTTCGCTGGCGGCTCCAAGACCGGTACCGTCTATGCCTACTGCAATCTGCATGGGCTGTGGTCCGCGACGTTCTAGGAGTGCGCCCCCGCTCGGGGTATCATAGCTAGCATATGCACATGCGAGCGCCGGCTGCATTATGCGGCCGGCGCTTTACTACGACAACGACGATTTACGACGGAAAGGGCTGGGCCATGAAGCTCGCACTTGCACAGATCGATATGCGCCTGGGTGACATCGAAGGCATTTGTGGTCGCATCGAGGACCAGGCTCGCCTGGCTCATGAGCGCGGCACGCGCGTGCTGTGCGTTCCGGCCCCGCTCTTTATGGGCGCCATGCCGGGCAGCCTGGTGGGCGCTGCCGATTTTGAGCACGATATGCTGACGGGCCTGACGGGCGTTGCCGAGCGCATCCAAGAGCTCGACATGATCTGCATCGTGCCCGCTGCGGTTTCGTTTGAGGGCCAGCCCCTGCTTGACTATATGATGCTTAAGGATGGTCGCGTGGTGCCTGCGCGCGCAAGCATTGCCCTGCAGCGTGGCGAGAGCAACGATGCGCGTTGGGCACCTCCGGTGTTTGATGTGGACGGCGTGCGCATCGCTGTGGTGTTTGACCTGGACCGCGAGCTCGAAATGCTGCCGACCGGCGTCGACCTCATTGCCTATTTCCAGTTTAATGCGTTTGACATGACCGATCGCGAGACCGCCGCCGTCGCCGCCGTGCGCAGCGGTGCCTACCGCAAGATCGCCTCCAAGCGCAGCGTATGGTTTGCCTGCATGGCGCCGGTCGGCGCCTATGACGAGTCGGTGTATACCGGCGGGTCGTTTGTGCTCGACGATTGCGGTCGCGTGGTGGCCCAGGCGCCGTGTTTTGAGGAGAGCCTGCTGGTTCAGGAGATTCAACGCGGCGTGATGCTCGATGCCCTGGAGGACCATGAGCTGCCCCAGTTTCGCTCCGAGGAGTGGCTGTGGCAGGCGCTGGTGCTTGTCGTGCGCGACAATGCCCGCGCCCGCGGTGCGTCGCGTGCCGTGGTGGCGCTCGAGGGCGATTTGCCGTCGTCCCTGTTGGCAGCGCTTGCCGTCGATGCCTTGGGTCCTCGTAACGTAATTGGCTTAGCGCTGGGACGCAACCGCATCTTTACGCCGGCGCAGGAGGAGGCCGAGGCCGCCCGCTGTTCTGCTGTTCGCTCAATCGCCGAACGCTTGCACATTCGCACCGTCGAGCGCGATGCGCCGGATGCGGAGCGCGTGCTCGACCGCGACGTGTCGGCGGGCGATGCCGAGCGCCTGCGTTCGCGCGCGCTGGGCCTGATGCTCGAGGATACGGCGCTCGAGCTGGGCGCTACGGCGCTGAGCCCGCTTTCCAAGACCGAGTACGCGCTGGCGGCGCCCGCGCTGTCCGGTGGCTACCAGGGCGACTTTGCGCCCTTTGGCGATGTGTATCTGTCGACGCTCGAGTTTGTGGCACGCGTGCGCAACCGCGCCTCGGCCGTGGTGCCCCAAGAGCTCGTGACGCTCAACGCGGTGGAGGATTGCATGGATCGCGTGCTGGCGCAGGCGCTCTCGACGCTCGCCGGTCCGGTTGATATGCTCGATCGCGCGGCGCAGCTGCTTGGCGGGCTTGAGCCGGGCGAGGTCGATGGTGCGCTCGAGTCGCACGTGGACCGCAACCGTCCCTTTGACGACATCCCGATGGCCGCCGCCAAGCCCGAGGCCTGCTCGCTGCTGCTGATGCTCGTGCGCCAGGGTGAGGCTGCCCGTCGCATGCTACCGACGGCGCCGATCGTTTCGGCCCGTTCGTTTGCCGAGCGCGCCTGGCCGTACATGCTTGCGTGGTCCGATCTTGGCCTTAGCGGTAAAGAGCGCATGACGGTTGATTCGCTGGCGCGCGCCGAGGTGCGTCGCTTTGCCGACGACGATACGAGTGACCGTATGCGCGGCGAGATGATGGGCATATTGGGCGAGCTGTTGGGTATTTCGCCCGAGCAGATGGAAGAGCTGCGCTCCGAGGACGGTCAGCGTCGTCTGCATGAGGGCATGAAAAAGTTTGAGGGCGAGGTCCAGGACGCCATTGATAAGATGATGGGCGGTCAGGGCGGACCGCAGGGTGGGTCCCAGGGAGGTCCGATGCCGCATCCGCCGGTTGATCCCCGACAGTTTCCGTTCTTCAGCCAGAACTAACTATGGGATGGGATTCGCTCCCAACCCCGATACTTCAACTAAGCGTCTTGGCCCCGTTGTGTTATTCTAGAACAGACGTTCGTGAATGATGCGCGGGGCCTTGCCTTGCGCTGTGCTTGTGACGAGGGGAGGTCGGCTTGGTCATTTTGGGTATCGACCCCGGTTTGGCCCATACGGGCTGGGGGATTATCGAGGAGCGACGTGGCGAGGTTCGCTGCCGTGCCTACGGTTGTATCGAGACCAGCGCGGGCAGCCCGCTCGCGGTGCGCCTGTCGCATATCGCCCGCGACCTCAAGGGCGTCGTCGAACGCTACCGTCCCGATACCGCGGCTATCGAGAGCATCTACTTTGGCGCTAACGTTCGTTCGGCTATCCCAACGGCGCATGCCCGCGGTGCTGCGCTCGTGGCGCTTTCGGAGTGCGCGCTCGAGATTGGCGAATACACGCCCATGCAGATCAAACAGGCCGTGGTGGGCACGGGCGCTGCAGATAAACGGCAGGTTGCCTACATGGTGCGCACGCTCACGCAGCTCGATCACGACCCGCATCCCGACCATGCCGCCGATGCTCTGGCCTGCGCCATCTGCCACGTTAACCTCAGCCGCACCCGGGCGCTTACCGGCGGCGAGTTCTATCAACAGAGAGGAACCGGATACTGATGATCTCCCAGCTCCATGGAACGCTTGTCGAGGCCACGATGAGCTCGGCCGTCGTCGATGTATCGGGCGTGGGCTTTGAGCTCGGTATTTCGGGCAGCACTGCCGCCACGCTGCCTACGCCCGGCGGTGAGGTTCGCCTTTATACCCGTATGCAGGTGCGCGAGGACGCCATGACGCTCTTTGGCTTTGCCTCCAAGGACGAGCGCACGATGTTCGATCGGCTCGTTTCTGTCTCGGGCGTCGGTCCGCGCCTGGCGCTTGCCGTGCTTTCCACCTATACCGTGGGACAGCTGTATTCCCTGGTAATGGCCGAGGATGACAAGGGCATGGCCAAGGTGCCCGGTGTGGGTAAAAAGACTGCGCAGCGTCTGATCCTGGAGCTTAAGAGTACCTTTGCCAAGGACAAGGGCTTTGTTCCGGTCGACGTAATTCCCGGTCAGGTTGCGATGCCGGTTCCCGCTGCAGCTCCCTCGGCGATCGATGACGCCCGCGCGGCGCTCCTTTCCATGGGCTTTAGCCCGCAGGAGACCGAGGTTGCCCTGAGCGGGTATGATGGGCAGGATATGCGTGTCGAGGATTTGCTCGGCGCGGCGCTTAAGCGACTCGGAATGGATGCGTGATGTGGGAAGCCGATGACTCTCAGGACCTGTGGGCGACGCCCGGCAACTCGCCGGCGGCATCCATGGCGCACGGTGAGCGCATGGTGGGCTCGGAGCTAACGCCCGAAGACCTCGATGTCGACCGTACCCTGCGTCCCCAGCGCCTGGACGACTACTGCGGTCAGGAGCATATCAAGCAGAGCCTTCGCGTGCTGATCGAGGCGGCTCAGAGCCGTGGCGAGACGCTCGACCACGTGATCTTCTCGGGCCCTCCAGGTCTGGGCAAGACCACGCTGGCCACCGTTATCGCCAACGAGCTGGGCGCTCAGATCAAGACGACGAGCGGCCCCGCTATTGCGCGTACCGGTGACCTGGCAGCCATCCTGACTAACTTGCAGCCGGGTGACGTGCTGTTTATCGATGAGATCCACCGCCTTAACCGGTCGGTCGAGGAAGTCCTATATCCCGCTATGGAGGACTTTGCGCTCGATATCGTGATCGGTAAAGGTCCGGCCGCACGTTCGATTCGCCTGGATATCCCTAAGTTCACGCTGGTGGCGGCAACGACTCGCTCGGGCATGCTGACCGGCCCGCTGCGCGACCGCTTTGGCATTTCGTATCGCCTGGATTACTACACGGTCGAGGAGCTTGCCCAGATCGTGACCCGCTCGGCGACCATCTTGGGCGTGACGATAGACCATCCGAGTGCGCTCGAGATCGGCTCGCGTTCGCGTGGCACGCCGCGCCTGGCCAACCGTCTGCTCAAACGCGTGCGCGACTATGCGCAGGTGCGCGGCAACGGTCCTATTGAGCTTGATATTTGCCGCCAGGCACTCGAGTTCTTCGAGATTGATGAGCTTGGTCTGGACTGGATGGATATTCGCATCTTGGAGACGCTCGCCAAGACGTTCTCCGGCCGTGCCGTGGGCCTGACGACCCTTGCCAGCGCGGTGGGCGAGGACCCGGGTACGCTCGAGGATGTCTATGAGCCCTATCTGCTGCAGTGCGGCTTGATGATTCGCACGCCCCAGGGCCGTCAGGCAACGCTTCGCACCTTTGAGCATTTGGGTATCGAGCCAGCCGTTTAGAGTCGGGTTTGTTTTGGCTAGTCTGTAGGCTATCGCTGAGCATTGGATAAACATATCGCCATTCATCGGTTACGGGTGTTTTACTATTGCGCGCCCGTGCTATGCTGAATTGGTCTTTTTCTCATCCGGTAACGAAAGGACCGCCCATGCCTACTGACATCGAAATCGCACGTTCCGTCACGCCGCTGCCCATTACCGAGGTGGCTAAGAACGCCGGCGTCGACGTAAAGCACCTGATTCCGTACGGCTTCGACAAGGCTAAGGTCGACTATTCGCTGCTCAACGAGCCGACCGATCACCAGGCCAAGCTCGTCCTCGTGACCGCCATCAACCCCACGCCCGCTGGCGAGGGCAAGACCACCACGACCATCGGTCTGGCCGATGGCCTGCGCCGTCGCGGTGTCAAGAGCGCTGTGGCCCTGCGCGAGCCCTCGCTCGGCCCCGTCTTTGGCGTCAAGGGCGGCGCCGCCGGCGGCGGTTGGGCCCAGGTCATCCCCATGGAAGACATCAACCTGCACTTTACCGGCGACTTCCACGCTATCGGTGCCGCCAATAACCTGCTGGCCGCCATGCTCGACAACCATATTCAGCAGGGCAACCAGCTCGGTATCGACGTCAAGCGCATCACCTGGAAGCGCGTCGTCGACATGAACGACCGCCAGCTGCGCCATGTTATCGACGGCATCGGCGGCAAGGCTCAGGGCGTGCCGCGCGAGGACGGCTTCGATATCACCGTTGCCTCCGAGGTCATGGCGATCCTGTGCTTATCCACGAGCATCAACGACCTCAAGGAGCGCCTGGGCGAGATTGTCGTCGGCTACAGTTATGCCGGCGAGCCCGTCCGCGCCCGCGACCTTAAGGCTCAGGGCGCCATGGCCGCGCTGCTTAAGGATGCGCTCAAGCCCAATTTGGTGCAGACGCTCGAGGGCACGCCCGCATTTGTCCACGGCGGTCCCTTCGCCAATATCGCCCACGGCTGCAACTCCATCATGGCCACGCGTATGGCCATGCGCTTTGGTGATGTCGCCATTACCGAGGCAGGCTTTGGCGCCGATCTGGGTGCCGAGAAGTTCCTCGACATCAAGTGTCGCATGACGGGCGTTCGTCCCAGCGCCGTCGTGATTGTCGCCACCGCCCGTGCGCTTAAGTACAACGGCGGCGTTGCCAAGGCCGACCTTAACGACGAGAACCTCGATGCCCTCAAGGCCGGCATGCCCAACCTGCTGCGCCACGTTGACAATATCCAGAGCGTCTATGGTCTTCCCTGTGTGGTTGCCATCAACCGCTTCCCGACGGACACCGAGGCAGAGCTTGCGCTCATCGAGTCCGAGTGCCAGAAGCTCGGCGTTAACGTTAAGCTTTCCGAGGTCTGGGCCAAGGGCGGCGAGGGCGCGCTCGACCTGGCTGATGAGGTCATGCGCCTGATTGAGCAGCCGAGCGAGCTCAAGTTTGCCTACGAGGACGGTGCCGATGTTGCCGATGCTCTGGAGGCCGTCGCCACCAAGGTCTACCGCGCCGACGGCGTCGACTTTACGCCGGCTGCCAAGCGTCAGCTCGCCGAGCTGCGCGAGAACGGCTTTGGCAACCTGCCGGTGTGCGTCGCCAAGACCCAGTACAGCTTTAGCGACAACGCCAAGGCGCTGGGCGCCCCCGAGGGCTTCCGCATCACCGTGCGCGAGCTCAAGGTTTCCGCCGGTGCTCACTTTGTGGTCGCGCTGACTGGCAGCGTCCTGACCATGCCGGGCCTGCCCAAGGTTCCCGCGGCCGAGAACATCGACGTCGACAACGACGGCAATATCACCGGCCTGTTCTAAGCCTGCTGCTTATAGCCGCTTGCCCGCCCCGCCGCGCCCACCAAGGCCCGGCGGGGCTTTTTGATCCTTAGGCACGCGCATGTCTTGTAGATACCGACGGCCTTTGCCCATCATAGGCTTTTGCGCGGGTAGAATGCATGGATAACTTGATGCTTACAGGCGACGGAAAGGAAACGTTGCATGGACCAGGACAAGACGACCGTGATGGGCGGATATGGTTCCGCGCAGGCTGACGATAGCGCCGATGCGACCCGCGTTGTGTCGAACCCCGGCAATGCTGCCCCCGATGCGACGCAGGCGTCCGCCGAACCCACACGAGTTATGGGCTATGGCGATACACCGCGGGATCCGTTTGATTATGCACCGCAGGACCCGTATGGCAATGCGACGCCGGACCCGTATGGCAATGCGGCGGCAGGCGCTTATAATAACCTGCCGCAAAATCCCATTCCGCAGCCTCAGCAGACGACGTATATGCCGCGCACGGCACAGTCCCAGCCTCGTTATGAGTCGCGCGATCCGTATGCGCGCCAGCCTTATCGTGAGTACCCCAAGTCGATTCCGCAGTATGGTGAGGACGAGGAAGAGGCGCCGTCGCGTTCGTCGAGTGTGATCAAGAAGATCCTCATTGTGCTGGCGATCTTTTTTGCGCTGTCGGTTGTATTCGCCATTGTGTCGGGCATGCTCAACAAACGGGGGAGTTCAACGGCCGATACCACTGCCGAGCAAACCGAGTCCGCCTCATCTAACACCGTCGATCTGAGCGATATCCCGGGGCAGTACTGGTCCAACGCCAAGAAGCTCCTCAAGTCGCGCGGGGCCGATCTTTCGAATGCTGTGATTCTGACTGACGACGGCTCGACGCCTGTTGTCGATGCCAACTGGGTCGTCACATCTGCCTACTACAACGCTGACGGCAACCTGGAGGTCCAGCTTACGCGCAAGGACGGCTCGTCGGGCAATGCGTCCGGCGATCAAGGCACCACGGACAGCTCGAGCTCCAACACGCTGGAGGACCTGAGCAACAAGGCCCAGGAGCTTGGAGATAAGGCTCAAGAGCTGGGCGACACGGCTCAGAACCTCGACGATACCGCGCAGAACCTGGGCGATATGGCTACCAATGCTTGGGACGCGCTGCAAAACGGCATTTCGGGCGCACAGGGAAACTAGCGGCTGAGCGGGGCGGGGCTACAACTGCTCTGCCGGACGCTCGGGCGAGCTAAAGCCGGAGTCAAACGTGACGACGCATGATGCATCGGGCCTGCGCTCGTGCACGATGCGCGTGACGAGCTCCAGCAGCTCCTCGTCGGATATGTCAAAGCCGTCGGGACGCACCAGGTCAAACGAAACAAAGCCGTCGTGCTCGTGCAAGTCGTGGATGGAAAGCGCGGGGTCGATCTGCGCTACGCCGCGCTTGACCCAGCCGCGCAAGTCATCGCCGGTTGTTGCAATGGGGTCGCAGTGCAACGTGATGGCGATGCCCATCTGGCGTTTGATATCGTGTTCGATGGTGTCCAGAATCTCGTGGTGCTCAAAGGCATCGCCCTCGCCGGGCATTTCCACGTGTGCACTGGCAAACTGGCGGCCGGGGCCGTAGTCGTGCACCATGAGGTCATGAGTGCCCAGGACCTGGGGGTACGACATGATCCTGTCGCGGATTTCCTGGACGAGCTTGGGGTCGGGCGCTTGCCCAAGCAACGGGCTGATGGCGTCGCGCACCAGGCCCAGGCCGCTGATGCAGATGAAGATGCCCACGCCCAGGCCCGCCCAACCATCGAGGTCAAAGCCGGTCGTCTGCGAAATAAGCGCCGCCACCAAGACCGAGCCCGAGGTGATGACGTCGTTTTTGGAGTCCTGCGCCGTGGCGATAAGCGTCTCCGAGTCGATGCGATCGCCCAGCGTGCGGTTGAACGCGGCCATCCAGAACTTAACGAGCATGGATGTAGCCAGTGCCGCAAGGGAAACGAGCGTGTAAGCGGTGGGGGAGGGCTTGATAATCTTGGTAACGGATTCGAGCACCAGGTTGATGCCGACGGCACAAACGAGGACGGCGACAAACAGGCCGGCGAGGTATTCGTAGCGGCCGTGGCCATAGGGGTGGCCTTCGTCTGCCGGGCGGCTGGCAAGGCGGAATCCGAGCAGGCTCACAATGTTGCTCGACGCATCGGAGAGGTTGTTGAAGGCGTCGGCGATAAGCGAGACGGAGCCGGCGAGCAGACCCGCGATGCCCTTGGCTAGGCACAGGGTAATGTTGAGGCCAATGCAGATGAGACTTGCGGCAAAGCCTGCGTTGGTACGGCAAGCCGTATCGACCGGCTCGTCCTTGCTGCCGGGAACAAGCGTATGTACCAGCCGATTTACAAATAGCATGGCAATCGTCCTCACAATCATGGTTAAGGGGATAGTGTAGCTCGCATGGGCGCACCGTGCGCCGATGCTCAGAAAATGCAGCAATGGTCTGCTGGAGCTAACGAGCGGCCCTTCTTGTCCGACCAGGTGCTCCATTTTGGGCCACATGGGTATGGTCATGTGCTTGCCTGCCCGACATACTTAATGTCGACAGCCCCTGCGCAAAGGAGGATGTATCCATGGACGAGATGTTTGCCATTAAATGCCAAAACTGCGGCGGCCCTATGTACTCAAACCAGGCTAAACGCAGTTTTGAGTGCGCCTATTGCGGCACGGTCGTTCCGTGGCAGGCCGATGCGGGGGAGCCCAAGAGCGCCCTGGGCATTCGCCATACGCCGCTGACGGTTGTCGATGGGCTGCTTAAGCTCACCCATGTGTCGCAACTCGAGCGCCCGGAGGACCCGGACTGGTATTTCTTTAATTCACACTGGCGCAATCAGTCGGTTCTGGAGCATCTGCTGTGGGAGGACCGCGGCACGGCGCAGGAGTTCCAAGAAGCCACGCACGTGAGCATTCCCTGCCCCTTCTGTGGAGCGTCCTTTGAGGGCGAGTCAACGCAGCGTGTGTTTGAGTGCCCGTCCTGCGGCAACAAGATCGGCATTGCCGACCTGCTCAAGCCGGGGACGTTTAGCAAGCGCCTGACCTTGGGCGTTGGTGCGGAGTATGTACCTGGGCAGGGTATTCCCTGCGAAATCTCGCCGCAGCAGGCACGTGCCAACGCACTGCAGCTGGTGCGCCAGTACCCCGACGCCTTTGCCGGGCACGACGTGGAAGATGCGATCCAAAACGACATGATGCTCTTCTACTTCCCCATGGCGCTCGCGGATTTGCGCATGATGGCGTCCTTCCCGGGCAAGGGCATGAGCAAGGAGACCTTGGTGTACTACGAGGTGCTTGACTGGGCATATCCGCGGGCAAACTACCTGGACGTTCGCCTCATGGGCATTTTGGAACCGTGGGACTTTGCCAAGGTCGGCCCGTTCGATCCCGCCATGCAGGAAGGCGACTTCCGCGTTGTCTCCGTCGATGCGTCTACCAAGGACCAGGTGGTCATTGATAAGCTGGCGCTCGACATTGCCGGCAACGATGCCGAGGCGGTGCTGGGGCTCAATAAAAAGAGCATCCGCACCTGGGCGCGCAAGGCTCGCAAGCATAAGGACGGCCTGGTGATGGTACCGGTCTACTTTGTCGATCGCCCAGCGACGGACAGCCGCGATGGCGAGCAGGTGCGCATTGCCGTAAACGGCCAGACGGGCCGCGCGGCCGCGGTGGTGTTTGGCAACAAGCGCGAAACGCATATCGTGGCGCCGCTCAACCCGAGTCTGCATCTGTCCGGAGAAAGCACCGTGCACGCCACGCCCATCGAGGTCAAATACGTTAAATCGCCCTTCCTCTACCAGATCGTGCGTAAGGGAGGCGGCGAGCAGCCGCGTCAGGTGGCAGCGGTTGCCGAGGGTTCCTACCGAGAAGAAAAGCCCAAACGCAAGGGGCTGCTTGCAGCGATCTTTGGGAAGTAGGGGAACGGTACGGGACAGTGCGCAGTAGTGCGAGCTGTCCGTCGTGGTAGATCTAAATAAACGGTGGGACGGCTGCAAAAGAGCCGCCCCACCGGGCAAAATCAAGGTGTGCCGCGGAACCCGCTCCTCAGTCGGTCAACTTTGGAAGCGCGGGCAACGCAGGTGCTAATGTCTAAAGGGCCGGGGCAACCGGCCCTTTTCTGCGGCAGCGGGGATTCGAATACCAACACGGTGTACGGCCCCACGGTACTTTGCTCTGTGACGAACGGACCCATGACGGCGCGCTCTGTAATCATCATTTATGCGGTCCCTTAATCATTTGCGTTGACTGACATTGTCTTCGTTAAAGGCGTGTCCTAAAACAAACACTGCTCTATCAACTCTTTACCGCGCAGGGTATCGATCCACTCCTGCGGAATTGCGTCGATACCGTAGGCCGTGCCGGCGAGGGCGCCTGCGACGGCTGCGGTGGTGTCGGTGTCGTCGCCTAGGTTGACGGCGGCAAGCACGCACTCTTCGTAGCTGTTAGTGTTGACGAAGCACCAGGTGGCTGCCTTAAGCGTGTCGCGCACGAAGCCACCGGATCTGATTTCATGCTCGGGTACATCTTTCAGACAGAGTACCCATTCGGGGAGCGCTCCGTCCATCGCGGACCTCAACAGCTCGATGAACGTGACACATGACTCGGTCGATGTTCTATGAGCGTGGGTGATTGCAGAGACCTCACGGATTTCTTCGTCTGTCGCATCGGTGAACGCCAGGGGCGCGATGCGCATGAGCGAGCCGTTGCCGTTGTCGCGCTCGCCGGAGCCTCCTTTGCCGGTGTGCAAGGCGCGGGCGGTCGTGCCGCCGTAATCGAAAACGCCGTCGATTGTATACTCGTCACGGGCAATCCAGCCGACGAACTTGTCGCGCATGTCCGCGGTGTCGATGTGCCCGAGCTCCCTAATCGAGTCACAGGTAGCAAGCATCATGGACGTGTCGTCGCTCCAGGTGCCGTCGGGCTGCCCATGCGTGCCGTAGCCGATCATGTCCGTGCATTTGAACGTGCCGCGGGGCCTAAACTCGTAAGGAACGCCCAGCGCGTCGCCGACGGCAAGCCCATAGATGCAGTCGCGCAGTGTCGTTTTCGGTCTGTCTGTCATGGAGCGCTCCTCTTATGTCGGGGGATATGAAACGCCGTCGGGGGTATCGGTCGCAACGTGCTGCTACCCTTGCGCTTCGCCATTAGTCGCTTCGTTGATGGCGCGGTACTCGGCACTCAGCTCGCGCGCCAGCTCTTCCTTGCTTGGAAGATACGGCAAGTATTTGGCGGCAAACACTTGGTCGTTGTCTTCGGGCAGCGTGTACTCGACAATCGAGTCGCTTTTGTCCGCGCAGAGCACGATGCCTATAGGCGGATTGTCGCCTTCGTTCATGAGCTCGCGCGTGTAGTAGTTCACGTACATTTGCATCTGGCCCAGGTCCTGATGCGTAAGGTCATCGGTCTTAAGGTCGATGAGCACGAAGCAGCGCATCAGATAGTTGTAAAACACAAGGTCAATATAGAAATGGCGCCCATCAAAGGTGATGCGCTTTTGGCGCGCCTCGAAAGCGAAACCACGGCCAAGCTCCAGCAGGAACTTCTGAAGATGCGTGATGAGCGCCCTGCTCTAGATCGCTCTCGCGAAACGCAGTATCGTCCGAGAACCTAAAAAACCTCCAGTACATATGGGTCACGGATGATATCCTCGGGGCGACGAGCCGGGGCGCTCTTTTTGGATTTTCCTGGGTGACGGCCTCCTTGTCCTTGCTGGCAAGCAGGCCGCTCGCGGAACATGGTGTTGATCTGGCGCTCGAGCTGACGCGTGCTCCAGCGAGAATCGGCGCATTCGTTCATGTACCAGGTGCGAGCTTCGGGGTCAGGAATGCGTATTAACCTGCGATAATGTGTCCAACTCAATTCGGGACGCAGTGAGTCCCGAATTGGAATGCAAGATAGAACTGACGCATTTTACGCAGCTCTCTTGCTTCAAAACCTTTACCAAAATCCTTGGTAAGTCTGATTGCGAGGGCCTTGAGCAGTCGCCTCTCCATACTTGGCGCGCTCCTCTCCGCCCTGCTCATCAACAATGCTCTTGCCGATCTCCCAATACGCCTCAACCATCGCAAAGTTAACGGCGGTATAGGCCTTGTCGCGAGCGGCGTTGAGAATCGAGGAAACCTGCTTGTAAAAAACTTCTGGCACGATTGCCGATTCTCCACGGTTTACCAGTTCGCCCATCACTGTCGCCCCACTTTCCTCTTGTGGAATGCATCTTTATTGCATTTAGTTTAAAGCCTCGCGCGGACTCGAATTTCAATGTCGCCTAGCGCCTTCGTGCAGGATTCCCGAAGTGACTAAAATGTGGCCATAGAGGCAGTTTTAGCGAACCCCGTGGGAGTGACACGCATGGATAACAACACTTTGCTGTTCCAGGACAAAGGTTCGGGCAGGTTTAAAGACGTCAAGATCTACCCTAACCGTATCGAGGTGCTCAAGAAGGGCACTTTCGGCGGCAAGCACACCGAGATTGTCTACCTTAAGGACATCACGGGGGTCAGCAGGATCAAGGGCCGCAATGTTTTTCTTCGCAACAGGCTGTTGACCGCCTGTGTCTTTAGCCTGAGCAGCCGCTCCCGGGCTCAGGAATTCGTCAACGTGCTGAACATAGTGATGTAGCCTATGGCGGCGTTCGGGCCAGGGTAAAAATCGGGGGCACAGAACGGTGTCCTACGCCCCCGATTGAGTCGATGTGTCTAAAAGGCCGGCTTGCCTATTCGCTATCGTCCCCAGCGTTTTCGCGGTCACTGGCAAGCATTGCCGCGCCAGCGACCGTTGTCGCCACGGCGGCAGCGGCGAGCCCGGCGGCGATGCCAGAGCCGTCGCCCGTGTCGGCGAGTTTTCCGGCCGAGCCCTTGCTCTTGTTGCCCTTGCCGTTCTTGTCGGCGCTGTCCGCGTTGGTACCGCTGTCGGTGCCGGTGCCGCCTGCACTGCCCGAAGTCGTCACAGTAAAGCTTGCGGCTCCGTCGGTGGCAAGCGTGTAGTTTTGCGCCGCGTCGCCCAACAGGCCTTTCGCACGCACCCAATACGTCCCCGCGGCAAATGCCTCGCCCTCGGCCATCGCCGTTCCCGGAGCGCCGTTCGCGTCGTGCACAAACTCGAGCTGGGCCGTGCAGGCATCGGTTTCGAGCTTGCCCTCGAGTGATGCCGCAATCTTGGCGCGCACGTCTTCGCCGGCCTTAAGGCCTTCGAGTCCCTCAAAATGGGGCGTCAGCGCGCGTGGATCGATATCGATGGGCACGGAGCCCCGCAGCTCCGTACGGTCTCGTTGCCCAAGCGTCGACGTCCACATATTCGATGGCAAACGCATGGCCCGAAGCCGCCACGTTGAGTACGTTGCTGCTGTTGACAAGGCGGAAATGACCCTCGCCAACGGTCTTGCCATCTTGGAGTGAGGCATCGCTCAGCGAGTCGCCGTATGTCATGTGCATGCGGGTCGGGAGGTAGTACGAAGCTGTCTGCTTGTGCTGTGCGTAATTGCGCTGGTAGATGCTCCGCGCCAGTGCCGCATCAACAAAGTCGGATGCGATGATGCCAATGTGCTTGAGGCAATCTGACTTTGTTTTCTCGTTGCCGCTGGGGTTGATGTACTGGCTCTTGTACAGATGCTCGTTGACCACTCGCGCTGCGGTAAATGGGTTGCTTCCTTGTTTGTGATTCGTGCAGCTGGTGTAGTTGATGGACCAACAGCGCTCCAAGACCTGCTCCTTGGACCCATCATTGTCCATGACGTCAACCTTGCCGCGGGTGAGATTGGCCGTTTCCCGCAGTGCCATATCGACCCATTCGATCTTGTCGGTTCCGGTGCATTCGTAATGGTCCTGGGCATATACCTTGGTGCAATAGGCTTTTTTGTCGCCTGCTTTCCCCTCGGCTTCAAAGCCTTGCGCGTTTTGGACGAGACACATAGAGGAGCTGTCGGGGTGTGCTGCGATTTTGTCGTCCCATTGGGTGAGGTCGAGTCCCCACGTGTGGCCGCTTGCGCTGTTGCCGGCGAGTCCAAATCGACGTAGCAGGACGATCTTTCCGCGCACCTCGCCCAGTGTGGGAACGCGGCTCGACGTATAGAACAGGTCGGGATCCTTGCCCATAACCTTGGCGAAGGCCGTCGTAACACTTTCGTCGGTAGCCTCGTCGTTGCCTCGTGACACAAGCATGATGAGCGCTTCTGACGGCTTTTCGCTCAAAAATGTTTTGAAGTAACCGATGACATCGGAGAGATGCATATAGCCCCCGTCTTTTTTGAGCAGGTAGCATCTTCCATGGTCGATGCCGGGGTCGCCGTTCTTGTCGTCCTTTCCGAGTCGGATATCAAAATAGCGAATGCCTTCGAGCAACTGCGTGGGGATGTAATCCTGCTGGCACTTTGCTTGTGAGGATTGGGGCTCGGTGTCGTTGTCCACGCTGCAGGTGCCCGAATCGTGGGTTCCCGGTATGCTCAGCTCGTCGAGGTATTTGTTGTCATCGACGTGGCTCATCCAACATGGTCCGTCGACGTAGCTGCTATACGTGGTCCAGTCGATGCTGCTAACTGTGGCATTGGTCTTGTCCATGCTGTAGCCGACAAGCTCGAGCTCCCACGGAATGGGATATTTCTTTTGGCAAATCTTGTTGTTGTCTTGGTCTTTGCCTTTCGATTCTATGGCCAGGTAGTTAATGCCGTTTTTCGTGTATATGCGGTCTCGAATAATATAAGTTCCGTCGGACTGGGGGTCAAACGTATAGGCGCGGCTGTCCTTATGGTCGTACTCGCCACTCCATACGTGGATAACCTTTCCATCTTTGTCCGAGTCGCCGTCGACCGACCAAATGCTGTAGCCTGTCTTCTTGTGCTCCTCGAAATTGAGCAAGGTGCGAATGGCATACCAATTTGTATTATCTGTATCGGTCGCCACGTGCTCGAGGATGAGCTTGTTGGACGTGCCGTCATTAAACAGGTGGCAGACGTTGCCGATGACGTTGCCGTCTTCGTTGACGCTCGCGGTACGAAAATAGCCCGCGGGACGAAGGCGAATGACGAAATTGTCGAGGCTGACCGACGCTGTGGCAGCGTCGTCTGCAAATGCCGCGCGCACGGGAAGGCCCAATCCCGCGGTTTCGGGCAGGCTTACAAATGGCGACAACGCGGCGAGTCCAAGGCCCAGTGTAAACGCTCGGCGACTGATGGCGTGGTGTTCGGTCATAACTCCTCCGTTCGCAGGGTGCGGTTATGCGATAGTTTTTGGTCACTATACTGCCCAGATGTTTAAAGGCGCCGGCTTTAATTGTGTGCGCGGCGCTATAAATCGGCGGGCGGACGTGCTGGGGCGCTTGTCTATTTTTGCTGCTACCGCGTCTGGGATGGTTCCGGCGTCCGGCATCCTCGCGTTCGTCGGCTACCGGCATAAGAAAAGGAGGGTCGGTTTACCGGCCCTCCCTGGGTGCGAAGCACTGGGGCACTGCCGCTTGTTAGCACTGCGCTCGTGTTTCCCGTTGCGCTCGCGAGTCGCTTAGCGCTTGATCTCGATATCGTCGAGCTTAACATCCATGGCCTCGGTCTTGGCCTTGGCGATATCATCGGCAAATTCCAGAGACTTCATCATGGTTTCGACGGCATCCTTGTGCTCCTCGACGTTGTCGATGCGCACGTAGACGCTGCCGCCGCCTGCTTCGGTGAAGTACTCAGTCGTCACGCCGCCCGAGTGTGTATAGGAAGCGTTGCGCCAAGTCTTGCCGTTGTACTTGACGGGGTCATTCTCGGTCCACTCAAAGCTGGCATTCCACTTTGCCTCGTAGTCGAACAGCTCGTCGGCGTTCTTGTCAGGATCGAAGACGGGGATGAAGCGATCGCTGGCGTGCTCGCTCTCGGTGAACTTAAACTGGGCCCTGTCGGCGGTATCGCCTGCGACGTCGGTGACCTCGACGCCCTCGGGGACCTCGACCTTAAACCAGATGAAGTCAGTCCTCATATCCACGGCTGGCTTTTCCGCACCGCCACCGCTGCCGGTAGCTCCACCGCTTCCGCCACAGCCCACCAGGGCAACTGCGGCAAAGAGACTCATGCAGAGGGTGAGAATCGCAAAGGCCTTCTTTTTCATGGTCGTGTCCTCCTCGATCTGTAACCGCCCATGGATTACCTGCCTTTACTGTACGTGCGAGCGGCTCGTTCGGGTGGGCCATGTGTCCCATTCTGGGGGCCGGATTTGCGCCGTTAAGTGGCAATATGTTCGGGCGCAAAAGAGGGGAGGGCCGATGTTGTCGGCCCTCCTCGGGGTTGGGTGCCCGTTGTTTTAATGGGGCGCGCGTACGTGGGCGTGTGCGGTGTCCCGTTACTTGATCTCGATGCTCGAAATCTCAACTTCGCGTGCCTCGGCAACTGCCTTCGCCATGTCATCGGGGAACTCGATGGAGTTGAGGAGCGTCTCGGCTTCTTTCTCGTGCTGATCGAAGTTCGCGATGAGGACGTAGACGCTTCCCGGCTCAACGTCGGTAAAGAGGAGGGTTGAGACGCCGCTGTCGTCCTCGTACGTTCCGACGAGCCACGTCCTGCCGTTATACTCGACGGACCCGCCATCCTTCCACTGGAACGTATCACCTTTCTTTTCTGCCTGGTCGGCGTGGGATTCCTCTGCCGTCAGCGCTTTTTTCCAAACGGGGATAAAGCGATCGGCCGAACCGTTCTCGTCTTCGGGGAAGGTGAGCTGGACCCTGTCGGCGTTCTTGCCGGCGGAGTCGCTTACGCCAACGCCCTCGGGCATCTCGACCTTAAACCAGATAAAGTCAGTCTTTTCGGCGACGGGGGCCTTTTCCTTGCTCTCGCCCTTGGCGGCGCTGCTGCCTCCGCCCGATGCGTTCCCGCCGCAGCCCACGAGGGCGAGCGCGGCAAAGAGGGCGATGCAAAGGGAAAGGATCGATAGGGTCTTTTTCTTCATGGTGGCGTCCTCCTTGTCTGCCGATGACATCACGGCGCCGCATGCTGTTGGGGTACTGATTGCGCTGGCGGCGGATGTCTCTGCGTACTGTGCGGCTTATGCCTCCGTTCATCGCTTGTGGCCGTTGCGCGGCCGTGCCCCAACGGGTTCCTTACTTATAGATATGCCCCAGTTTGTACCGTTCGGGAGTCTCGAAAGGTGGGCCATGTGTCCCATGTTTGCGGCGCCGACGCCTATCGTTCGTCATAGAAATCCGCGATGGCCAGGTGTGCTGGCGCTCATGTGCTTATGGGCTAGACTTAGCATCATTACGTGTTTGATGCGGTTGGTCGGCGGTTGCCGCCCGACTGATCTATATGACTTGAAGGTGCATACGTATGAGCCAAGAGATGATGGACAAGACCTGCCGTGGGTTTGCCGAGGCGCTGGCCGCGCGCGAGCCGGTTCCCGGCGGCGGCAGCGCGAGTGCCTTTGTGGGCGCGCTGGGCGCCTCGCTTTGCGGGATGGTCGCACGCTACGGGGCAACCAATCCCGCGCTTAGCGATCGTGCGGACGATCTGACGCGTGCGTTTGCCCAGGCAGACGAGTTGGCGCAGGAGCTTGTGGGCCTGGTTGCCGAGGATGTTCGTGCATACGGCCAGGTGTCTGCGGCATACGGTATTCCCCGTGATGACCCGGCTCGACCCGCGGCGATTCAGGATGCGTTGCGCGTGGCGGCCATGCCGCCGTATCGGATCATGGATGCCTGTGGGCGCGCGCTGGCGCTGCTCGAGGACATGGCAGACAAGGGCTCGCGCCAACTGCTGTCCGACGTGGCGTGCGGTGCCGTATTCTGCCGCGCCGCCATGCAGGGTGCGAGCCTGACGCTCTTCGCCAACACCACGTCTATGAAGGACCGGGCGCGCGCCGAGGAGCTCGAGGCGGCGTGTGATGAACTGCTAGATACGTGGCTGCCGCGCGCCGATGCGCTGGCACGCCGTGCTGCCGACGCCGCAAGGAAGAGGGGATAGCCATGGCAGAGCTGCTCAAGGGGGCTCCCGTTGCCCGCGCTTTGACCGAGGAGCTCGCTGCTCGCTGCGTGGCTTTGCGCGAGCGCGGCGTTGTGCCGACACTGGCCATCGTGCGCGTGGGCGAGCGCGAGGACGACCTGTCCTACGAGCGTGGGGCCCTCAAGCGCTGCGAGAAGGTTGGCATTGAGGCTCGCCGCGTTCTGCTTCCCGCCGATGTTTCGCAGAATGAGCTGTTGTCTGCCATCGAGGAGATCAATGCCGACCCCGCTGTTCATGGCTGCCTGATGTTTCGCCCGTTGCCCGCTGGGCTTGACGAGGATGCAGTTGCCGCGGCACTCGATCCCGCCAAGGACGTTGACTCCATGACGCCGGCCTCGCTGCTTACCACGCTTTCGGGTCGCGGCGAGGGCTTTGCTCCTTGCACGGCCGAGGCCGTGTTGGCGTTGCTGGACCATTACGGCGTTGAGCTGGATGGGGCCAAGGTCGCGGTCGTCGGTCGGTCGCTCGTGATTGGCCGTCCCGTAGCCGCCATGCTTACGGCTCGCAATGCCACGGTGACGACGTGCCATACGCATACGCGTGACTTGGCTGCCGAGTGCCGTGCGGCTGATATTGTGGTTGCGGCCGTTGGACGCGCGCGCACGATTGGCGCGGATGCGGTTCGCGAGGGCCAGACGATCATCGATGTGGGCATTAACTGGGACGAGGCCGCCGGCAAGCTGGTCGGCGATGTCGATTTTGATGCTGCGGAGCCGATCGCTGGCGCAATTACTCCCGTGCCGGGCGGCGTGGGGGCTGTAACGACGGCGATTCTCGCCAAGCACGTGATCGAGGCGGCCGAGCGCGCATCGAAATAGGCATTTTTTGCCCACAGGGGTTGCCGGGGCAGCTGTTTCGCCCTATTTGCGCCGAAGCGATACACTGTTGCCGTTTGATTTCTTTGCTCAAGGAGGATGCGCATGCCGTGCACAACGATTTTGGTTGGTAAGAACGCGAGCTACGACGGGTCGACGCTGGTCGCCCGCAACGAGGACTCGTCCAACGGGGTGTTTGAGCCCAAGCGCATGCGCGTGGTGCATCCCGACGAGCAGCCGCGTGTCTACACGAGTGTCCTGAGCCACCTGACCGTTGAGCTGCCCGACAATCCCATGCGTTACACAAGCGTCCCCGACGTTGTCCCGGGTCATGGCATTTGGGCCGAGGCCGGCTTCAATGAGCTCAATGTTGGCATGTCCGCAACCGAGACGCTCACTACCAACGAGCGCATCCGCGGCGCCGATCCGCTCGTGGACTATGTGCCCGCCAAGGGTAACGAGGGCGAGGACGGCTATGTGCCGGCGCAGCCCGGTGGCCTGGGCGAGGAGGACATGGTGACCCTGGTGCTGCCGTACGCCAAGTCTGCCCGCGATGGCGTGCGCATTTTGGGCGACCTGCTCGAGCGCTACGGCACCTACGAGAACAACGGCATCGCCTTGAGCGACGTGGACGAGATCTGGTGGCTCGAGACCATCGGCGGCCACCACTGGATCGCCAAGCGCGTGCCCGACGACGCCTATGTGACCATGCCCAACCAGCTGGGTATCGACAGCTTTGACCTGGACGATGCCGAGGGCGCCCAGGCCGATCACATGTGCTCCGCCGACCTGCGCTCCTGGATGGCCGAGTGGCATCTGGACCTGACGCTGGGTGTTAAGGGCGACGGTCCGGCGACGGTCTTCAATCCGCGCGAGGCTTTTGGCTCGCACAGCGACAGCGACCACGTCTACAACACGCCGCGCGCCTGGTACATGCAGCGCTGCCTCAACCCCAGCGATGTGTGGGACGGTCCCGACGCCGACTACACGCCCGAGAGCGACGACATCCCCTGGAGCCGCGTGCCCGAGCGCAAGGTGACCATCGAGGACATCAAGTACGTGCTCTCCAGCCACTACCAGGGCACGGAGTACGACTGCTACGGCAGCAAGGGCACACCCGCCACGCGCGGCGCCTATCGCCCCATCGGCATCAACCGCAACAGCCAGCTCGCCGTGCTGCAGTTGCGCCCCTATGTGCAGCCGGCGTATCGCGCCGTGCAGTGGATGGCCTTTGGCTCCAACTCGTTTAACGCGCTCGTGCCGCTGTACGCCAATGTCGAGACCATGCCCGAGTACTATGCCGACACGCAGGCTCGCGTGACGTCCGAGAATTTCTATTGGGCAAATCGCCTGATCGGTGCCTTGGCCGATGTTCGCTTCCACGAGTGCGGTCGCGCGGTCGAGGACTATCAGGAGAAGGTCGGCGGCATGGGCCACAAGCAGATTCACGACGTTGACGCTGTCGTAGCCACACTGCCCGAGGCCGAGGTGCCCGCCGAGCTCGCCCGCGCCAACGAGGCCTTTGCCGAGCTCGTGCGCGTGGAGACGGATTCTCTGTTGGGCAAAGTGCTCTACACCACGAGCTGTGCCATGAAAAATTCCTTCGCGATGAACGATAACGTAAGGTAAAGACAACCTTGCAACGAGTGAGCGGGGCAAACGCCGTCAAAGGTTTTGCCCCGCTCGATTTCTATCCCGGCGACAAACGATTTTGTGTCGTTCACCCAATCTTGGGTACAAGAAGGCCAATGTAGTTGTTCATGATTGGAGCCAACCATGGTTATGAAATTCGATCAGCTTGTTAACGGTGCCATCAACGTGGGCTTCGGTGCCGCCGCCGTTGCCGTCGAGGGCGGCAAGAAGGTTCTCGACGACCTCAATACCAAGGGCGAGCAGGTGCGCAAGGACGCCGGCACCCCCGATATCGCCCGCAGCGTGTCCGACATGTTCGAGCAGGCCGGCGGCACCATCTCCGACCTGACCGAGCGCCTGGGCATGCAGGGCGAGACTGCGGCACAGCGCGTGCTCGACGAGCTCATCCTGGCCCGCGTCCGCGTTATGACCGCCCCCGAGCGCACGGCCTTCCTGGCCCATGTACGCGACATCGTCGATTCGGTCGAGGACAACGTGACCTCGGTGCCCGTCGAGTCCGTTGAGCCCGACGATGCAGAGGACACCGAAGAGGCCGAGTAGCAGCGCAGATGGCAGATTCCACCACCGATTACAACAATCTAGACCCCTTGGGTGACGAGGCGGCGGTTGTCGACGAGGTCGATGCCGCCGTCTCGGGCGCTCGCAAGAAGCCACGCGCTGTCGATATGGTCCCCGAGGAGCCCGACGCGATGGCGCCGGACGAGGAGTATCCAGCTCACACCGGCAGGTCGTCGTGAGCGCATTGGGCAGATCGTTCGCCTGATCAAAAAGTACCGCGTATGGGATAACCTCACGCCGGTGCGTCTGCGTCGTCTGCTCGAAGAGCTCGGTCCCATGTTCGTCAAGATGGGGCAGATCCTGGCCAACCGGTCCGAGATCTTGCCGCAGCGGTTTTGCGACGAGCTGCGTCGCCTGCGCTCCGACGTAGACCCGGTGCCGTATGAGGTAGTGCTCCGCTGTCTGGAAGAGGAATACGGTCAGCGCCTGGGGCAGATGTTCGACGCGATCGACCCCAACCCGCTCGGTAGCGCGTCGCTCGCGCAGGTACACCGCGCCCGCCTGGTGACGGGCGAGGACGTGGCCGTTAAGGTACAGCGCCCCGGCGCGCAACAGGTCATGGCACAGGACATCGACATCATCCGTTCGGTGGTGCGCATCGTTTCCAAGTTCGTCAACACCGACCAGTTTGTTGACTTACACGCCGTCGTCGAGGAGCTGTGGGCCTCGTTTCGCGAGGAGACCAACTTTTTGGCCGAGGCAAAAAACCTCAACGATTTCTATGACTTCCATAAGAGCGTGCATGGTGTGTCGTGTCCCAAATCCTACTTGGACCTTTGCACCGAACACGTCGTGGTCATGGACTACATTGACGGCATCTCGATTGCCGATCCCGAGCGCCTGGTGGCCGAGGGCTATGACCTGGAAAAGATCGGCTCGGCGATCGTCGAGGACTACTCGACGCAGGTGCTCGACGACGGCTTTTTCCATGCCGACCCGCATGCGGGAAACATCATCCTCAAGGACGGCATCGTCTACTTTATCGACCTGGGCATGGTCGGGCGCATGTCGAGTCACGACCGCGGTATCGTCAAGGATATGATCTTTGCCGTGGCCGAGGGCGATGTGCCCAAGCTCAAGGATTCGCTCATGCGCTTTGCCGTGACGCGCGGTGATTCGGCCGAGCTCGATCATTCGGCCTTTTTGTCCGATTTGGACTTTATCGTAGCCGACTTTGCAGGACTCGATCTTAAGGACCTGGATATCGGCGAGTTTTTGACCTCGTTGCTAAACCTGGCGCGCAAAAACGACGTTGAGCTGCCGAGCGTGGTGACGATGTTCGCCCGCGGCATGGTGACGCTCGAGGGTCTGCTGACCGAGTACATGCCCAACGTCAACATGATCCAGATCATCCAAGCGCACAGTCAAAAACGAGAAGAGCGCCTATGTGCGCGTCCGCGAAATGGGGCGCGACTTTGCGGCGAGCAGCTATCGCGCGGCAAAAGGCTCGCTCGAGGCGGCCGAGTATCTGGGCTTGGCGTCGCGCATGCTCACGCGCGGTCAGCTTAAGGTAAACACGCAGATCATGAGCAGCGATAAGGCGCTGCGGCAGCTGGGTGGAATCATCGACCGCATGTCGATGGCAATTGTGATCGCCGGTCTGTTTATCGGTTCGTCGGTGGTGTACTACGCGCGCATCGAGCCGGTTGTGTTTGGTATCCCGGTGATTGGCTTTATGGGCTACGTGAGCGCACTGGTGCTGGCGCTGATGCTGGGCCGCGAGATCTGGCGTAACAGCCACGGCGGCAAGCGGTAACGATTTCGCGGGGTCGGGGAAACGGGTTATTTTGCTCGGCGCTCCATCTTCACCCTTTTCTATCGCAAACCATAGCTTTTACCTTGGGCTTCGCCTGTGTGCGGGGCCTTTTTGCGTGATACCATACTGACAGTAATAATCGATGGCCTAGATGGTGGTGCGGAGACGCACGAATGCGCGGTTTTCCTGCGCGTTTGGGAGAATCGGGGTGTAAGTCCCCGGCTGTACCAGTAACCGTAATTCCTCTTGGCTCGGGATGGTCGCGTCGCAGATCGGACGGCGCGCCCGGGTCGGTAAGGTTAAGTCGGATCGCCTCCCATCTTGTACGTGGCCGCGGCGCATGCCGCCGGTACGCGTTGGGCTCTGGAGGGAAGGGAGACCACGATGGGGGTACTCGGGCGCAATGTGCGCAATGACGTGGGGCAGCCGCTGGGCAATGTCCCAAGTTCAGACAATAGGAGACAAATGGATATGTTTGAGGACGAGTGCCAGCGCGCCTCGTGGCGTCGCCATGGAGCGATTGTCCGTGGCGTAGCCAAGCGCGGTCTGGTGGCGTTCCTGGCCTTTACCATGGCCTTTGGTACCACGCCGGCGCAACTTTGGGCCGAGGGCGCCGAGGGCATTGCCGAGGCCGTGGCTCAGACTGCGACGGGCGGCGAGGGCGCGGCGGCCGATGAGGGCGCTGTTGCCGGCACCGACGCGAACAGTGCAGCGGCGAGCGCTGCTGCCGATGGCGCCGACGCAGATCAGGGCGCAACTGCGAGTTCCGCGAATAGTGCTGACACCGCCGCAGACAACGCGACTGAGTCCGAGAGCTCTGCTGCGATGCCTGCTGCTTCGGAGCAGAAGAACGCCGTTGCCGCCGCGTCCGCCACAACGCTTTCGAGCGAGGCTAAGGTCTATATCCAGGACGCCAAGGATAAGGACAACTCGTATTCGACGAAGTCCGGCGCGCTCAATGTGGGTGATACGCTCTGGGCCAATATGTACGATGAGGTCGAGACCGAGGACTACTGGGGCGACCCTACGACCGAGACCAAATCGGTCGCTAACCCCGGCGCCTGGACCTATACCTGGCTCGCCGGCACGGTCAAGGCCAGCAGTGACGCCGCCGATTACACCGAGGTCATAGGCCACGAGCAGTCGCTCACCATCACTGACGCGATGGAGGGCAAATACTTCATCTGCAAGGTGACGGCAGACGGCAAGGACCACTACGGCCCCTCTGTTTCGTACGGCTCGGGCATTAATCCTAACAGCATCCCCGGCCCCGTGCTGGGCGCCGGCCAAATGGAGCTTTACAACGTCAAGCTGAGTAGCGACGCGCCGAGCATAGGCGATACTCTGATGGCGACGCCGTACAAGGATTGGTCGAGCCCCGTGGGCTCCGACGCCAAGGTCACCTACACCTGGTCCGCATCTACCTCGCAGTACTCGGGCTTTACCAAGATCGAGGGCGAGACGGGCGCTTCCCTCACGGTGACCGATGACCTCGAGGGCAAGTACATCAGAGTCGAGGCTACTGCTGGCGTAAATACGGTGAGCAAGACCACCTCCAACAAGGTCAAACAGGCCGGTGCGGTGGACGTCTACGCGGTTTCGCTCATCAATCCCAAGACCAACAACTCTGTGTTCGCGGTTGGCGATACCGCCCAGGCTCGCGCCAAGGAGAAGGGCGCCTCGACGTTTATCGACGCGAGCAAGCTCAACTTCCAGTGGCAGAGCTCCGACACCAAGAGCGGCACGTATACCGATATCGCGGGCGCCACGGGTGAGACCCTCGAGCTTACCGACGCTTTGGGCGGCAAGTACCTCAAGTGCAAGGTGTCCTCGAAGATTGGCTCTTCGAGCTTGACCAACTCGACGGGCGCTCTCGTTGCTGCCGCCGGTTCAATTAATATCACGAGCGTGACTATGAGCCCGACTTCGGGCAAAGTCGAGGTTGGTTCCACGATTACGGCGACCGCAAAGGCGGGCTCCACTGACGTTACCGCCGATTCACATGTCACATGGCAGTGGTATAAGGGCACCTCGAACTACGCGAGCTCGTGCAACACGCCTATCGAGGGTGAGACCGGTAACACTCTGACGGTGACCGCCGCTCTTAAGGGCTGCTACGTCGTGGCCAAGGCCAACGGCGGCTATGGCGAGCAGAAGCCCTACTATGCGGCGGGTCCCGTTTCCGTCGCGGGCCAGGTTGAGCTGTACGACGTACAGTTTGAGGGCTCTCCCGCCACCAATGGCGTGCACGTAGGCGATACGCTCAAGACTAAGGTGCGCAAAAAGGACGGTTCGCGCTACAGCTATATCGACCGCGCCGATAATGTGACCTACCAGTGGCAGTATGCAAATAGCAGCTCGAGCTACGACTCCGCTTACACCGATATCCCCGGTGCCACCGAGGCCACCTATACCGTTGACGCCGCCTATGCCGGCAAGTATCTGCGCGTGAAGGTGACGAGCGAAAATACCGTTTCCAGCACGCAGAAGAAGAGCTCGTACGGTACGCAGTCCGTTGCCCCGCTCGGCCCCGTGACGCTCAAGGGTCAGTACAAGCTGGCGGGCATTGAGCTTGCCGATAAGAACGTTGCGCTGAGCGTGGGTTCAAAGATCACGCCGAGCGTGCAGGTTCCGGGCAGCTGGTCGGGCTCGACGAAGGACGTGCCCGACGATGCCGAGTTGACCATGGCGTGGTACGCCAAGGGCGAGGACGATGCCGATTGGACCGAGCTCACCGACGGCATCGATACGACCGATGGCAGCCTGACCATTTCGGACGCGCTTGTTGGCAAGCGCATCAAAGTTACGGCAAGCGCTCTCGACAACACGGTTGAATGGGTTTCGCCCGACAGTGTTACCGCGGCGGGGGAGTATAACCTGCTGCGCGTGACCACTACGCCGCAGATCAATAGCGATACGACCCATCTCGTCTCGGGTGATAGCGTTAAGGCGACGGCGCAGGCCAAGCGCGCCGACGGTTCGGCCACCAATGGTATCGACGTCACCGGTCAGGCGACTGTTGCTTGGTATGCGGCCGACGACGCGAAGGCTCCCGCGGCCGACTGGACGCTGCTGTCCGATATGTCGGGCGCCGAGGCGACGGTCTCGGCATCTGCTGCTGGCAAGTATCTGAAGGCTGTCGCCACGAGCGGAAGCTCGACGGTCGAGCTCGTCTCCACCAACAAGGTTATCGCCGCAGGCTCGCTTGAGGCTGCAGTCCAAAAGCTCAACAATGCTAACAAGCAGATCGCTGTTGATTACAGCGCCAAGGGCGGCAACGTCAACGATGTTCTGAAGGCGCAGCTTGTCGATCTGGGATTTACCGATATCGACGTCAAGATCTCTGAGGGTGGCGTTGCCTTTAAGGCTGAGGATGACAAGGCCACGGTCGGTATCTCCGACGCCCAGGATAAGACCAACGGCGATGTGACGTTCTTCTACATCGATCCCAACGATTACACCGGCTACAACATCGACGGCCTGCGCAGCGCCGACGTCGTGTTTGAGCTGTCACGCGGCGACGAAACCGAATACTATCAGCCCAGCAAGACAGTGCAGGTTGCTTGGGACGAGGCTCGTGTGCAGCAGATGCTCGACGATGCTGCCGAGCAAATTGCCATAGGCTACGCTTCGGGCGATTCGGCCGAGTCCGTCACGTCGAACCTCACGCTTCCGTACCGCGCAGGCTCCAAGAGCAAGTTCGAGGTTAGCTGGAAGAGCTCCGACGGCGATGTCATTTGGCCGTCCGGTTATGGCTGGGACGACTACACCGGCAAGGTGACGCGCGTTTCGAGCGATCGCACCGTAACGCTGACCGCGACGGTTTCGTTTGTGAGCGGTGGCCCGTCTGACGTTAAGGGCTCGCACGACTTCACCGTGACGGTCAAGGGCGATCCCGAGAAGGTTGCTGCCGACAAGAAGGCGCTGCAGGAGAAGGTCGACGCGGCGTTTACTTATGACAACATCAAGTACTCCGGCACCGATGCGGTCGCCAACAAGGACGGCTTGACCGCCGACCTGCAGATGCCGCGCACGAGCACGCTCAATATCGATGGCAAGTACTACAAGGTCGAGTACTCCGCCAGCACCGATGACATTACGTTCAACGGTTACAAGGGCACGGTCTACCAGCCGTTGCCTGGCACCGAGGCGGCGAAGACCAAGGTCACCCTTACGGTGACCGACAAGTCGAACTCCGAGGTCACGGCTAGTAAGACCCTCGATTTTGCGATTGCCCCGCAGGACCAGGACGAGCTCGATGCCGAGCTGTTCCACCTGAGCCTTGCAAAGTCAACATTCTCTCAGGGTATTCTTGACGGCCAGGATGCCTCCAATGTAACGGGAAGCCTGCATGCACCGCTTAAGGTGTATGGTCAAGGACTCGGCGTTAACTGGTGCTATTCCGCCGAAGAGGCTGCGGGCCATTACGGTTTCGTGTTCAGCGAGCTCCCGGTGGCACGGAGAACACCTATCGTTTGCTCAAGTCGAGCCAGCCTAGGGTTATCGCGCATGAGAACCTTATCCTCACTCAGCCCGAGTACAACACGAAAGTCACGATTAGCGGCCGTCTGAAGAGTGAGCGTTTTGCCCGTTATGCCGAGCGCTATCCCGACAATTCGGACTACGCGGTACTTGCCGGCTTGGATGTTTCTGCGACGGTGACCGTGCTTGGAACGAGCGGTCAGGTCGCTCCTGAGGTTACAGCAACATGCTCGGTTATCGGCATCGATGCCGATGGCAACCGGCAGACCTGGACCGCCGCCGAGCCGTATACGTTAAAAACGGGGTCTACCGCCGCCGACCTCTCTGAGGCGCTCTTCAAGAAGCACGGCCTCACTGCCGATTACGGCATGGGAACCTGGGGTTGGTACCTCAATTCCGTCACCTCGCCTGTCGACGCGGGCCAAACGCTTGGCTATGATTCGCAGACCGGAGCGTACTGGCAGCTCTTTATCAACGGCACGGCCGCATCGGTTGGCGCAGGTGACTACACGCTCGAGGCCGGCGACTCGGTCGTCTGGTGCTACTCCAAGTACGGCGACCCGGCGCCCACCGACCAGCTTTCGGTAAGCTGCACCGTTATCGGCCAGGACGCCTCGGGTGCTCAGCAGACGTGGGCGCAACCAACGACCTCGCTGGTGGAAGAGGGCGCAACTGCCGCCGATCTTTCCGAGCAGGTCTTTAAGCAGGCCGGTATTGGCGCCGACGTCCAAACCGGTTCGTACGGTTGGTTCCTCAATTCGCTGACTTCCCCGTTCAATAAGAACGTGACGCTTTCGACCGTACGGGTTAACGAAAGCACTTGGAAGTCCTGGCAGTTCTTCGTTAACGGCAAGATGGCCAATGTCGGCGCCGGTAACTACACGCTCGAGGCCGGTGACAAGGTTTCCTGGGTCTACGGCTCTGACGGTACTATGCCTGGGCAGGCAAAGGCTTCCCTGCAGATTATCGGTGTTGACAGCGGCGGTAATGTTCAGGCGTGGGCGCCTGCAGCTGACTACACCATGGTTGATACCGCGACCGTGGCTGATGCGACTGAACTTGCCTTCAAGCAGAGCGGCATCTCTGCGGATTATGGTACGGGCGCATGGGGCTGGTTCCTCAACTCAATTACATCGCCGTTTGATGGGCGAACGCTCGCATGGGACTCTACGACTGGGGCTTACTGGAAGCTCTTTATCGATGACAAGCCTTCCGATTTGGGTGCGGGCAGCGTCAAGCTGAAGGACGCGAAGTCTATCGCCTGGGTCTATACGGCTAACGACAAGCTGACCTGACCCCGATGCCCTCACGACCGACCCCAACGCGCCTAAGTCTAACTTCGACTCTGCCTGGCCTTCGTTTGCTGGCGGCAAAGCCAATGGCTCGGTTGCCGAAGTGCCGACTCCGTCTGGTGCAACTGAATCTGCGTGGGATGAGCCCGCGGATATCAAGGGCGGTGCAAAAGGCGTTTCGGACTTGCTCATTATCGACGGTAATATTTGCGCGGTTAAGGGCGACCGCATTGTGCTCATAGATTCTGAAACCGGAAAGAAGGAGCTTGCGAGCTGCTCTATTGGCGCGAACATTGGCTACTTCTGCCGTCCCGCCTATAAAGACGGCTATCTGGTTGTTCCTTTTGAGGACGGCTCGCTCGGCATTTTTGTTCTGGACAAGAAGGATGGGCAGTACTCGATAGCCTGTCGATACAAGACCCCTTCGCTCGGGATCAAAGATACCCAAGCTCTCACGTCCGTGACCATCTCCGGCGGCAAGGCCTACGCAGGCTTCACTGTTGTCGACGGTTCAGAAGGTGCGCTCGTGTGCGTTGACCTGGCTTCCGGCAAAGTGGACTGGACAACAGACAAAAAGAAGTCCGAGACCAACGAGAACGAGGGCTACTACTGGGCGGGCGCTGCGGCCTCCGGTGACGACATCATCATCGGTAACGAGTCCGGTAAGGTTGCCCTCATTGATGGCTCCAACGGCAAAGAGCTCTCGAGCGTAAGCGTAGGCACGCCCGTTCGCTCCGGCATCATTGCCGTCGAGGTTGGCGAGAACGGCGACGGCACGTATCTCGCGGTCTCCCGCGATAACGGAACGCTCTACAAGATTCGTCGCAGCGGGGACAAGCTGACCCTCGAGGGCAAGCCCGTTGCCTTCGCGGCCATCTCCACCTCTACGCCGGCAGTGAGCAACGGCCTGGCGTATGTCTGCGGCATGGACATCGAGGGTTACGGAACGCTCTCTGTCATCGATCTGAGCACTATGAGCGTTAAAAAGAGCATCCGCGCAGACAAGGGCGAGTCCAAGAGTACCCCGCTCGTCTCGGTTCAAGGTAACGACACGTACGTGTACTTCACCTGCAACGCTCTGCCCGGTGGCGTTTACGCTTATAAACTGGGCGACGATGCGGCGCAAATGATATTCACGCCCGACGCAAAGTATCGTGAATACTGCACCGCTTCTATCATCTGTGATGAGAAGGGCAACCTGTACTACGCCAATGACTCGGGACGCCTCTTTAAGCTAGCGGGTGCCGAGTCCTGGAGAGTTGCGTTCGATGTACAGGGCGGTTCGTACGTCGCACCGCGTTATGTTGCCAAGAACAAGATGGTTTCCGAGCCAGCCGCCCCTACCCGCGACGGATATACGTTCCTCGGCTGGTACACTGCCGAAGGCGAGAAGTGGGACTTCGCCAAGGACGTCGTGACGGCCGATATGACGCTCTACGCCAAGTGGATCAAGAACGCCGTTAACCCTGGCGGTAACGGTGGCTCCAATGGCAACGCGGGCGGCTCTGGCAATGGCGCCGGCTCCGGCAGCGGAACGAGTGGCCAGCAGAGCGGCGGTGCCGTTTCGCCTGGGCAGAAGCCTGTGCCGTCGACCACGACCAAGACCAAAACCAAGGACGGCAAGGATTCCAAGAAGGATTCCGACAAGTCCGACAAGAAGGACAGCAAGAAGTCTGATAAGAAGTCCGCTGAGGCTCCTGTGCAGCAGTCTGGCTTCAATCCGCTCGCCATCGCTGGCGTGGCGGCCGGCGTGATCGGTCTCGCCGTCATCGGCGTGTTCGTGCTCACCAAACGTCGGTAGGTGAGGGCTATGTCCAATAAACCTCAGGACGCCGACTCCAAGCAGCCCGACTCGTCGTTCATCCAGCTCGACGATGCTAAGCAAAAGGGCGCCGCTTCGGCGGCGTCCGCCCCTCGGCGCAAGGCGCTTGTTGGTGCCCTGACGGCCGTCTGCATCGTTTTGATCGTTGTGTCGCTAGGCTTTATCCAACCTTCTTCCAGCGGTGCATGGTCCATCGATTGGATCGCTCAGGCTGTGACAGGGGAGAGCGTCGTTGTCAAGGATGCATCGGTTTCCGGCTCGACTACCGTTTCGGGCAAGGTTGCGTCCAAGGACTCCAAATCTTCGGACAATGCGAAGGGCGGGTCGAAGGACTCAAAAAAGGATTCGAAGGAGAAGAAGTCCGAAAGCAAGGACGGCAAGACGTCCAACAACGCGTCTGCTGGACAGGGCTCTGAATCCACCGGTGGATCGAGTTCTTCTGACGGCTCTTCTTCGAGCGCTGGCTCGGCGACCGGCGGTGGGTCTGCATCCAACAGTGGCGGCGCCTCTGCGGGCAATCAGGGCGGCTCGCAGGAGTCCGGCTACGTTACGGTGACGGTTTCGGTCACATCGAGTGCTGTGGGCAATCCTGTGTCTTCTAGTGGCACCTTCACCTTTAACGAGGGTGCAACGGTCTACGATGCCCTGTGCGCTCTGGGCCTTTCCGTGAATGCACATGGCTCATCGTTCGGCACATATGTCGCCGCCATTGGCGGTTTGGCCGAGAAGGAGCATGGCGGAACGAGTGGCTGGATGTACTCCGTTAACGGCGCTCCACCCGACAAAGCGTGCAGCAGCTATGTCTTATCCAACGGCGACAGAGTCGTCTGGTATTACGTAACGGGCTAAATGCCTCGACATAACACGTCAAACGGGCGGTTCGGACAAACATCCGAGCCGCCCGTCTTTATGCGAATGGGACGCAGTTTCTCGCCTTGTGCGCCTTCCTCGGCAGGCTCTGCAAACAAAAAACCGGTTGGAACGAGAATTCCAACCGGTTATACCTTCAAGCAAATGTCAAACAAACTACGACTGTGCGCCCTCGAGGAAGAAGCGGCGGCTAAAGTAGTTGTACCAGGTGACCAGGAACGTGGCGATGGCCTTCATGGCCTGGTAGCCGATGCTCAAAAACGTGACGCCCACAAACATGTACAGGTCGTTGAGGCCCAAACCGATTACCGACAGGATGGTGAAGATCGTGAACTCGCGCTTGCGGCTCATGCCCCTCGCGATGGTCGAACACGTACTTCATGCTGAGCCAGTAGTTGACCACGACAGACGTGGTAAACGAGATCGTGGTGCTCATCAAAAAGTCGAGGTGGAACAGCTCGACGAGCGCAATGAGCATGCCCCAGTCGATGCCAAAGGAGATAAGACCCACGACAGCGAACTTGAGGAACTGCTTGGTATGAGGTTGTGCCAGTGCCTTGCGCACGTAATCACATCCAATGCGTTGATGAATCGAGCAACGAGATACTTTAGAGCTTTTGCATGGGAAACGTAAGGTCTTTGGCAAGAACTATACGAACTCGCCAAATATTCAAGAGGTAATCCGCAAACGTTGCAAATCTTCCCGCAAACGAGCAGGGCCCACGAACAACGCAGTGCTCGACGTGCGTCATCCGTGGGCCCCGTAGCTGTGCGGGAAAGTCGAGCTACTTGGTCTCGTCGCCCTCCAGGAAGATCTTTCGGGTCACAAAGTTGTAGACCATAACAAGCGCGGTGGCGCAAATCTTGGCGATATTGGCCTCGAGCCCCAGGCCGGCGTTGAGCGCCAGCACGATACCGTCGTTGAGTGCCAAGCCAATAACGGACAACACGACAAAGATGATGAACTCGCGGCGGCGGCTCATGCCCTCCTTGTGTGCAAATACGTACTTCATGCTCGCGACGTAGTTAAAGATGAGCGAGACGATAAAGCCACTGGTGTTGGCGATCAGGATATTGAGGCCCAGGCCGTAGTGGAGCAGATTCATGATGCCAAAGTCGATGACGGTGGCAATGACGCCGACGACGCCAAACTTCATGATCTGCGCAAGGAGCTTTTGCATGACACCTGCCTTAGGGTGGCGCTGCAGCGCCGTGGGGATGACAAACTCAGCAAGTTTAGCCAATCCCTGCAGGCGGGGCTAGGCGCGCTCCTCGATAGCACCGTTTCTATATGCATCGAGCAGCTGGCGCAGGTCCTGGATCTGGCTGCGAATCTTGACGCCGGTATCGGTGTCGCTCACCATGCGGCGCCGGTCGGCCTCGTCAAAGCGGTTGGTCTCGCTTTCGATGTCGATGTTGCGGGTGAGCGCCTCGGCAACGGTGGTAAAGGCCTGGTGCGACTTGAGGCGGCATCCGCGCGAGCTCGAGATGAGCGTGTAGCCGGCGATGCCCGTTTTGGGGTGGTAGGCGCGACAGAAACCGCCGTCGATGACCAGCAGCTTACCGTTGGCGCGGATGGGCTGCTCGCCCTTGGTGGTTTTGACCGGGGTATGGCCGTTGATGATGTGGCCCGTCGGCGAGCAAGCCATAGGGACGACGCCAAACTCGCGCATGATGTCGTCGCAAACGGACGAGGACGTGGTGAGCGTATAGTACGGGTCCATCGGCTCGACCCACGTGCTCTTGTCGGCGATGTAGGCGCGCTCGAAGGTGCGCACCACGCGTCCGCTGGCAGGTGAGTTAAAGCCGATCCACAGGTACCACATCCAGTCGAGGGCATCGCGGTCGCCGACGCGCCAGGCGCGGCGCGCGATATGGTCGCAAAAATCAAAATAATCGCGCCCGGCGTGCCAGGTGCCCAGGCAATTCATGCTGCTAAAGGTGCCGTCTTCGTTGAGCGGCACGCAGCCGTGGAACAGCAGGTTGCCGTTGGCGACCTTATACATGGAGCCGTGGGTATAGAGGAAATCGATGTGGCGATGCAGGTGATCGGCGGTGACAAACTCGGACACGAGTTTGTCGATGATGTGCTGTTCCTGGGGCGTGAGCGTGTAGGGGTCCGCCGGATCGACGGTGGGGAAGTCGTTGGTCGTGAGCGGCCACACGCTGCCGTCGGCAAGCGTGACCGTGCCGGTGCCGTGGTCGATCTTGTCGAGCAGCAGGCGGTCGGTCATGTCGAACTCGGGGTGACGCTGGATAATCTGGCCCTCGAGTTTAAAGAGCAGCACGTTGATGGCCTTGATCAGCGGGGTGATGGACTCGCCGGCGGTATAGGTGGCGTCGGCGAAGGCGACAAGCTCGCGCAACGAGATGCCGTAGTCGTTCTCGAGAATCTCGTAGTTGTCGTAGCGCAGGTTGTTGCGCAGCACCGTGGCGATGCAGGCGGGCTCACCGGCCGCAGCGCCCATCCACAGCAGATCGTGGTTGCCCCACTGAATATCGAGCGAATGATAGGTGAGCAGGCGGTCCATAATCTTGGCCGCACCGCCGCCACGGTCGAAGATGTCGCCCACCAAGTGCAGGTGGTCGACGGCGAGGCGCTTGATGAGCGAGGCAAGCGACTCGATAAAGTCGTCGGCGCTGGCGGTCTCCAAGATGGATTCGATAATGCGCTCGTGATAACGCACACGGTAGTTGTTCTCGTCTGGATGCGTGTGCAGCAACTCGTCGATGATGTAGGCGTAATCACGTGGGATGGCCTTACGCACCTTGGAGCGGGTGTAGCGACTCGAAAGCGAGCGGGCAACCACAATGAGCTGGTCGAGCATGGTCTTGTACCAGGTGGGCGAGTCCTCGCGCCGGCTGCGGACAAGATCGATCTTCTCGCGCGGATAGTAGATGAGCGTGCACAGCTCGCCCTTTTCGTCAAAGGAGAGCGTGTCGCCAAAGATCTCGTCGACATGCTCGCGCACGACGCCCGAGCAGTTGTTGAGGATGTGCATAAAGGCTTCGTATTCGCCATGCACATCGCTCATAAAAATGCTCGGTGCCCTTGGGCAGGTTGAGGATGGCCGAGAGGTTGATGATTTCGGTAAATGCGGATTGCTCGGTGGGGAACTGTCTCGACAGCAGGCGCAGATACTTGAAGTCTTGCGGATTGCGATCGAATGCGACCATGAAGCACCTTCCGATGTGGTTGGTAAAACTGATAAACAGCGTCAAACGTTTATCAGTATGCGCCGCTTTTGTTTCGATTGGGGATGGGAGATCGAATTGTTGGCCGAACGGTTTGGTAAATCGATTTAGTTGAGGTGGATATGGCGGTTGAATGGAGACGTAGGGTCGTTTTTTGCAGGCGCATACCTCCGGGATCGATAGAGATGATGACGGTAAGGATGTTCACTACCTTTGGTTCAATTTGGTAAATAGTGGACATTTGTACCGTATTCACGCTTGCTGTGCAATAATTTACGCAGCAATGAGTAAGGAGCCTCATATGAGTGATTTTGTCCTGACCTGTGAATCCGCCGCCGATCGAACCCGTGAGTTCTTTGCGTCGCGCAATATTTCTGTCGTGTGTTTTCATTACGAGATCGACGATGTTGTCTATACGGACGATCTGTATCAGTCGATTACGCCGGACGAGTTTTTTGCCCAGATTGCCGCGGGCGCCATGCCCAAGACGTCTCAGGTGAGCGTGGGTGAGTACGAGGAGTTCTGGGAGCCGTTCGTTGCCGAGGGTAAAGACGTGCTGCACCTGACGTTGTCGTCGGGTATTTCGGGCACGTATGGATCGGCCTGCGTTGCGGCGCAGATGCTTGCGGATCGCTATCCCCAGGGCGGCAAAGTGCGCGTCATCGATTCGCTGGCGGCGTCTTCGGGCTTTGGCCTGCTGGTGGAGTGTGCCGCCGACGTTCGCGATAGCGGCGCTTCGCTCGACGAGACGGCCGCTTGGATTGAGGAGCATAAACTCAATCTGCACCACTGGTTCTTCTCGACCGATCTGTCGAGCTACCTGCGCGGCGGTCGCATTTCGGCCGCGAGCGCGATCATCGGCACGGCGCTCAAGATTTGCCCGCTTATGACGGTCGATTGCGAAGGTGAGCTGGCGCCGCGTGAGAAGATTCGCACCAAGAAGCGCGCGATCTCCGAGATGGCCAAGACCGTGATGGCGCATGTACAGGACGGCGTGAACTATTCGGGCAAGTGCATCATGTCGCACTCGGCGTGCCGCGAGGACGCCGAGGCCGTTGCGGCGCTGATAGAGGAACAGGTTCCGCAGCTCAAAGGCAAGATTGAGATCAATAGTCATCGGTGCTCTGATTGGCTCGCATACCGGCCCCGGCACGGTGGCCATCTTCTTTATGGGCGACAAGCGCGTGGACTAAC
>ENA-OQKS01000031-OQKS01000031.1-human-gut-metagenome-genome-assembly--contig:-NODE-31-length-39326-cov-3.552131_pt1 | contig 39326 bp, 39 predicted proteins | sample MGYA00242804_ERZ504808 | MGnify/ENA primary metagenome ERZ504808 (study PRJEB26092, sample SAMD00036375) | human gut metagenome | host: Homo sapiens | study: EMG produced TPA metagenomics assembly of...
GTGCTTTTTTTATTTGGTAGCCCTGCTTTGTGCAGGGTATCCGGCGGCTCAGTTTGAAAACGGGTCAGTCTTAAAATTTGGACCACTGACCCAAAACTGACGGATTCATGAAGGATTGTGCTTTAAATTCTTCATAATAAACAACTGTAAGCAAGCGGATTAGACACTTATGAAGGATTTGAATCAAAATAAATCTGGATAGTCTTGTACAGGGGGGGCTGAATCAACAGAAGGGTCAGTCCGAAACATAAGACAACGGGACAGATCCAACTTATTCATCGACTCTGCCCCGTTCTATGTCAGAATACCATAAAAAGAATATGATTATTCAATCTCTCCAAAAAGCTCAGCCAGTTTATTTGCCAAAGCCTCACCACGAAGATTTTCTCCTACCATGACCCCTTGGGCATCTATCAAATACATAGTAGGAACAAATTTCACTTTATATATATCAGCAATACCTTCAGTATCCAAAAAATTAAGGCCACTGAAGTTGTTCTTCTTTCAGCGCTTTTGTCCATTCCGCCTCTTTTTTATCAATAGAGATACTTACAATCTGGAAACCCCTGTCTGCATATTGCGTATAGAGTTTTTTCAAATTAGGAATCTCCTTACGGCAAGGATTACACCATGATGCCCAAAAATCAATAAGGACATACTTCTTACCTTGGCACAAATCGGTTAAAGTTACCGATTTCCCATCTTGTGACTTGGCTGTAAAGACAGGCACTTTAGAACCGATCTGACTATCAGGAGCCACACTCTCTTTCACCATTTTTCCATAGCGGGAATGTTTAGCCTCTTCTGACAAGGCATCATACCACGGTTTCTGCTCTTCGGTAAGATAAGAAAACAAACTGATCATCATCAGAGGCCCCCAATAAGACTCTTTATTGTCCATAACTAATTTATAGTAAGTGGCATCTACCGTAGCAAAGAACAAACTATCGGCCACGGCAGATGCTTTGTAAGCTTCCGTAGCAACGACAGAATCCATCAAGATCTTATCTTTGGCAACTCTCGCTTTACCATAGGCAACACGGATATCCTTAAACTTCTCGTTATTCGTCACATAAATAGAATCCAAGGCATCACGTGTGCTCAATAATTTTACATATTTGTCCGTCAAAGGAGATCCCGTCACTGAAACCTGTGAAAAATTATAATTCACGGTTCCATTAAGGTTTTCAGAAGTCACCTTACCCTCCACGCTTATACTGCCATTCTCCAACATCAGAGGCATGGAACCGTATGCATCTTTCACCATCAACCGTACAGCCAGAGGTTCATCCGCCACCCCTTTAAATATAAATTTTCCATCTACAACAGTAGTGTCCGCCACCGGTTTTTCATGACCATGACTTACAGGAAATAGCTGTACATGGGATCCGTCAGGAATTCCATCAATTGCAGCTGTCAGTGTGTACCCCGTTACCGACTGCCGGGTACAAGATGCCATCATCACCAAAACACGGCGAATGTTGCTAATAAATACATCAATTTCATAAAGTCTGTTTTTATAGGTTATTTAGATACATTTTGAGTGATAGTTCCATTACCCGGATTCTGAACGGCACCTGCCGGGAAAGGCATAATCCAAAGATGTGAAGCCGGGGTTAATGTATAAGTCTGCCCTTCCCATGTTTTGGATAGTGCACGTGCAAAAGTACCTTCGGCATTAAACCTCCGGGCATCAGCGAATGGCACAATAGTGAAAATCAATTCATTGTCTTTCGTACGTCGGATCAAGTCAATGGCTTCTGTCAAAGTTGAAGCCTGCAAGGGTTGATATATCTCCGGCAGAATACGGGTCTTACGTACCTTGTTCAACACATCCATAGCAGCAGAGAAATCATTACCTGTGACCTGACGTGCCAAACATTCGGCCTTGATGAGATATACCTCGCAAGTGGTCAGACCAGCCCCGTTGAAATATCCTTTGGCCAAACCTTGATAGTAAGTATCCTGATTTACCGTACGCAGTTTCCAGCGGGAAAGAAAACGCGCATCCCCTCCCTCGAAACTCTCCGCACGTTCCACCGGAATATTAAGTTCGCTGGTAGCATAGTTAGGGTTACCCTCTCCACAACGGAAATAGTAATTCTCCACATAATCATACCCTGTCGCTGACGGTAACGACGGATAACTGTCTTCTTTTGTAATAGCTTCCTTATGACTGTTGTAATAAGATATCCAATCATACAGAGTATCATTCTGTTCCAAAGCCATATCCGCGTATTTCAGCGCTTCTTCATAATTCGCCATTTGCAAATAGACCCGTGCCAAGAAGGCATAGGCTGCTCCCAAATTGGGATGGATAACAGTCCTTGACTGTTGGGGTAATCCTTGTTGTATGGCTTCTTTTACATCTTTAATCATGAAATCATAGATTTCTTGAATAGTGACCTGCTTGTGAGGAGCATTAATATCGGCACTGGTTATCAAAGGTACACTCAGTTTAGTACCGGCAGTTGCAGACACATAGGTATCAGCATAATAATTGGCCAGTATGTAATAGCTCATAGCGCGAATCACTTTGGCATAAGCCATTACCTCATTGCGTTCGGAATCAGTCGCTTCGGTTGCAACGGGAACATGCTCCAGCAAGAGATTACAAGTGGAAATAGCCATATAACTACGGTAATAAGTCCCTTCGTCCTGATTGTTCAGTACAATTCTGTCCGCTGTTTCATTCCACAGATAATTGGCACTCGTAAGGGTAACGCTAGTCAGACTGCTTTGTCCTACAAATTTATCATTCAACAGATAAAGACTATTCGTTACAGGAATATAGCCAATGGTATATTCATCTCGCAGCAATGCTTCAAAATCAGCCAAGGTAGTAGGAATTTTGTTCCCTTTGGGAACAATATCCAAATAATCATTACAAGAAGTCAGATTTATCCACCCCAACACTGTCATTATCATAAATAGTATCTTTTTCATATTGCTCTCATTTAAAAGTTCAAATTGACATTACACAAATAATTTGGTTTACTATATCCCCCAAGCATCCATTTCACATCACGACTTTTAGCCAAAGTGAACACATTTTCCATACCTAGCATGATACGTGCATTTTTTACATAAAACTTCTGACATACACTTGCAGGAACATGATAAGTAACAGAGAGATTCTTCAAGCGCCAGTTATCGGCATCAAGTACATGAATGGAAGCCTTGCTATAAAGATCGGATGAGTAAGAATTATAATCCTTGCTTTCTGACGGAACATAGCGTGGTACATCGGTATATGCCTCATCACCAGGCTGACGCCAACGTTTACTCACATCCTTACTTGTCACTCCTAATCCCGGATAGGCTATATTGGTATTCCGCATTTTGTGCCCCCCCTTCAAAAAGCAGTTGAGCAGCCAGTTCCCAATTCTTATAACGGAGATTGGTATTAATAGCCCCACTATAAACCGGAACAGAAGTTCCTAAATACACAGCATTCTCCACTTTTTGCGGTGAACTGCTTACATGGATATTTCCTTCCGAGTCATACACCTGAGGCTGCCCTTTACTATCCAGCCCTGCCCACAGATATCCATAAATGGCATTATAAGGCACTCCAACACGGGGATAGGCGGCAGGATAATCGAACTGAAGAAAAATAGCAGGTGCTTTTACATTGACATAAGTCACTTTATTCTTATTGTATCCCAGCACACCACCTACGTTCCAATTCCAATCTTTTCCCATAATGACATCACCGGAAAGAGTCAACTCGAATCCACGGTTTCTCATTTTACCATTATTCATGGTATAAGTAGAAAAACCAAAACCTTCAGTAGGTACTCCATTGGTATTGGCTAACAAATCCACGCCCGATTTATTATAATATTCAATAGAACCGTTCAATCGATTTCTAAACATAGAGAAATCTACACCAATATTAGCTGTAGTTGTCTTTTCCCACCGCAAATCAGGATTAGGACGGTTGCTGATAGTCCCTTGTATGCCGCCCACATGGGTATTATTATTATAATAAGCCGTCATATAAGGAGCAGAATTCTTGGCGATGTTACCACCGATACCACAACTGAAACGCAGTTTCATCATATTTATAAATGAAACTTTAAAAAAAGATTCTTTGTCCAGATTCCAACCAGCACCTACCGACCAGATAGGTTTCTTCTGATACTTGGAACCAGTAGCAAACAAATTGGTACGATCCCAACGAATGCTTCCTGTCACCATATATTTACCATCATACGTGTAAGCTGCATTCCCATAAAAAGAAACAAAACGATTTACCAGTTCATAGATGTTGGAGATATCATTTTTATTGAATGATACATAGTTTCCCAAAACTCCGGTATAAGTATTACTCAGCACCCGTTCATCAATAAGATCATAAGTTAGTAAAGCCGGATCATAATTATAATATTTCCGATTATTGTATTCCGTCTTATTTTCACGTACTTCCATACCAAACAAAGCGGTCACATCATGTTTTTCTGCAAATGTCTTGTTAAAATCCAATTGCTGACGGAAATTATAAGCACGGATACTATTAGTCCCCGTTGTATAAATATTGCCATAAGGAAGATTATAAGTAGCCTGGCCACTCCCACTTGCATCAGTAGCAAATGTATTTACTTTATTACGCACAGCATAGCTTTCCTTATCTTGCAATTGGCTTGTCTTATATTCCCCTACTTCATATTGGAACGAAGCAGTGTATCTCAACCAGTCTGTGAATTTAAAATTAAGTCTCGCAAAAGTACGATTACTAAAATTCTTACTCTTCGACAAGTTTCTTCCCAATTCGTCCAAAGGGGTAATATCCATACTATACAATCCGTAAGAAGAAATAATTTCCTGTTGTGACTTACTGTACCGGTCCGCAGCCGTGTTAGTATAGTAGCTTCCATCGCCATTCAACAACGAACTATAAGGAACATAATTATATCCGGGTGAGGTCAGATTATAACTCTGCGTTGTACCATCTCCATAATTCAGATACGTTCCCAAATCCAGACTCAACCATGAAGTAAGCCGGCTAGTGTTCTGCAAATTCAATCCGAAACTCTCGCTGTCAGTATATTTATCTTCTTCCCGGTTATTCCTGTAAGACAGCGAAGCATTAAATGTATTTTTTTCCGTTCCACGCCCGATATTCAAGTTATATTGTTGCGAAAACGGATTTCGTTTACCATATTTCTTCACATCATCATAATAACGGAATCCCTGTGAAGCCAGTTCATGTAGCGTCTGCTCCATTTGTGCTTCGCTGATCGCACCTGTATGATGTTTTAAAATAGCCTGTACCCCCAAACAGGAATACATGGATGCATTGTCCAACAAATTCTGTGCATATTGGGATGCTCCCTCTCCTTGAAGATTAGGATTCATGGCCGCCCACTCCTTTTCCATCTCTATCATGTCAGCCGTATCGGCCAAGTGACCGGTATAAAAATTATAAGGGCGTACTGTCAATGTCGCTGAAAATGATACATTCAGCTGATTCTTTCCGGCTTTTTTAGTAGTGATGACTACTACACCATTAGCAGCACGAGCACCATAGATAGACGTAGCCGCGGCATCTTTTAATACCGTAATATTCTCTATATCCTCTATATTCAAATCAGGTACATTTTCGACCCAGTTGCCCAGTCCGTCAGAAATAGTTTTCTCTACCGGAAACCCATCAATCACATACAGAGGAGTAGTAAGTCCGTTCATCGAAGTCACACCACGTATCTTACCGTCACTATAACCTGCTATTCTTCCCTCCATCAATGAGCTGACACTACTTAACCGTTGAGTTTCCAACTTTTTCGAATCTACTTTCGCAAATGAACCGGTAGCCCGTTCCCTAGAGATAGTCTGATATCCGGTTACCACCACCTCGTCCAGCAGTTCGGAGGCCGGCTCCAAGATAATTCTGTAACTGTTCGCACTTGTCAATCTTACTTTCTTTGATTCATAGCCCAAGTAAGAGATTTCTATCTCTTTCGCTGTGCGGAGCAGGGTCAGCCGGAAGTGCCCGTTCATATCGGTTATGACAGCAGCCAGTTCCTCCCCTTTCGTCTGGCTCACCTGACGGATGTGAGCGGCAGGCAGGGGATCTCCATTCTCATCTACAACTATACCGCTGATCATCCGGTCTGTTTGTGCATATGCCATTGTTCCACACAAAAACAATGCAACGAAAACCATCGCCAGTCGAAGTAGCTTTCCGTGGTAATCTGAATGTTTCATACTCTTCATAGATTTAATATTAATACTGTTTATAATCTACTTTTTAAGTTCCGTTTTATTTGTTAAAACAGTTTTGCAGCTTATATTGCGTCGATAGCAAATTAATGCATTAAAATTTAAATTATAGCAAAAATAGGTTATCCAAATACAGCAATTGCCGCATTTGGATAAATTTATGATAGCAAATTAATAGATTATCTATTTTTATGCAATTCCTGCACTTTGTTTCTATACTGAGCGGGAGTCATACCAGTAGCCGCCTGAAACTGGCTATAAAAAGTAGTCATGGAATTAAAGCCCAATTCAGCTGAAATCGCCTTTAGCGGAGTTTGGTTATCAGGATCGGAAAGTAAACGGACTGCCTCTTTTGTGCGGAAACCATTTACAAATTGAGTAAAAGTCTGCTTGGTCTGCTCATTAATAATTTGAGAGAGATAAGTACGATTAGTTCCCAACATTTCCGCTACTTTCTCTTTGGTCAGCAAATTGTCTGTAAATACCTTCTCCTCCCACAACAGCGTTTCCAAACGCAGAAATAAATCCTGCTTCTTTTCATCTGTCAACGAGGATGAAGCATATTTCTCAGGTTGCGGCAAAGAAGTTTTCGTCGAATCCGTAAGATATTCTTGTAAAAGAGCGGACTGGCGGCCTATCTCTGCAAACTGCTCATCTATCTTGTTCTGCAATTGCTGTTCACGCCGGATAGCGTCCTGATTTTGCTTCACAATGGTAAGGTACAGCTTATTTTTTCTGTAATATAAGTAATATAGTAAAGAGGCAGCTATGAAGATACAGATAAATCCGGCTATAAGCAATTGCATCTTATTTTCCTTTTCCAATAATTCCAGACGGTTTTGTTTTATCTCGTTTTCCTGCCGTTCCATATCGTATTTTGCACGTATCTCCCCCACAGCACGTTCCTTTTCCGCATTATATAAGCTATCTGTTTCCAGCTGATAGAGCTTATGATACTTCAACGCCTCTACCAGCATACCATCTTCTTCATAACATCGGGATAAAGCCTTCAACAGGTCACTTCGATAGATGGCATTAGCCTGTTGGTAAGACAGTTCTATTCCGGCTTTCAGCATCCGGACAGCCCGGTCATACTGGTGATGCTCCATTAAAATTTCGGCATAGCCCAAATAAGAATTCATCACTGAAGAAATATTTCCCTGTTCTTTCAAATCCAAAGCCTTCCGGAAAAAAACCAGCGCTTCATCATCTTTATTCAATTTATGCAGAATATATCCATAAAGATTGTAAACGTTTGATTGATCATAAAAGTCATTCTGCACCATGGTGAACTCCGCCTCCTGAATATATTTCAATGCTGTATTATAGTCACTCTTCAAATAATACATATAAGCGGTATTGGTTGAACCACTATAAATCAGATAAGGATCTTTCCGTTCATGTCCCAGTTCATAACATTCAAGAGCATATTTCAATCCTGTGCTATCATTTTTCAAATAATAAATACCGGCAATATTAGAAAGCAAAATGGAATAGAGCCTGTCATAATGACAACGTCTTGCAGCTTCAACTCCTTTGAAGAAATAGGTAAGTGAACGATAATAGTCTTTTTGGACATTCGATGCATAAAGTCCCAGCCCATTATATACGGAACATAAGGCGGAATCATTTTTATTACTTTCACCTATCAGCCTGGCCTGCCCTAAATGACTATAAGCCTCCTTTACATTTCCCTTCATCATATGGGCCTGCCCCAGACAAATATGAGAATAAATTACAGCGCCATTGTAATCCCGTTCATTATAACCCAACTCAAACAATTGTCGACCATAAAAGATAGCCTGATCATAATCTGCTTTATTCAGATAGAGAAAACTAACTTTCCGAAGTGCTTCTTTGTCTTTAGGATACTTTTTCAGATACTCCAACTGTACATTAATGGCATTATTTATTTCTTCTTGCGCCTCTGAAACAACGGGCAAGAGTCCCAATAACATTACAACCATCCACAGTTTGAACATCTTCATTCCCGTCATCCTCCCTTTTCTTCTTTCCGCATACTGAACTCACAGCCACAATATTGCTGATTATAAAAATTATATTCCTTAATGATAGCAATGCGACGCTCGCTCAATCCACCTTTACGCCAGTTCTGTTCCCAATAAGTGACATCCGGATAAGGAGCCGTAGCATATCGGCCCGCTTCCTCTATCTGTTCCAAACTTTTCCAACGGCTGGAAGCAAGCGTAGTAGTGATAACCGGGAATCCATGTTCGTGGGCATAACGTGCGGTTTCCTGCAGTCGCATCTTGAAACAACGCAAGCAACGGCCTCCTCTTTCAGGCTCTTGCTCCATTCCTGCCATTCGACAACGCCAGGCATCATGATCATAATCGGCATCTATAATTTCCAATCCCAAGGACTGGGCATACCGCGTACATTCGTCCTTGCGGATAATGTATTCCTCCAACGGATAAATATTGGGATTACAATAATAGATAACCGGAGTGACACCATGCTGCATCAAGCACTCTATGATGGCTGATGAACAAGGAGCACAACAAGTATGAAGCAACACTTTGTCGGCTCCTCCCGGAACTTCAAGCTGGAATTTCTTTTTCATACGGCAAATTTAATAGATATTTGCCATACTGACCAACGGTTCGTATAATTTTTCTATATCCTGCGCATCCATTTCTATCTCCACTTGATCACCGGGAACCAGGGTTTGCCCCTGAGGAAGTAAGTTTTTACGATTCCGGTGTATACTACGAATGATACAATGATTAGGTAAAGCCAATGTATCCACTTCCTTTCCGTCAAAATAAGACCCATCCATTATCTCGACAAAAAGATGATAGCGGGCACCAGCCCCTTCGGAAGACTTCGGATTATGGCTACGGAACATCCTGTCATACAGCAATACATTGTAAGGTTTTATCTGTAACAATTCGGTGAAATAATAAGTCAACCCACCTACCACGATGGAAGGATAGAACACCTCGAAATGACCGGTAATCTCCGTTATCAGGACAATGGCAGTCAAAGGGGTACGCACCACAGCCACCAAAAAAGCCACCATCCCGATCAGCATCATATAACTCACATTCTCATACCCTATCCATCCGCGCTGTACCAATACCAACCCGAAGATTTGTCCCAATAATCCTCCCGTAACCAAGGTAGGAATGAAACTTCCTCCCGGCAAACCCGAAGAAAGAGAAAACAGCGTAAAAACAAAATGAATAAGCATCATGATAGTAAGCCACCGGATATCATGAGTTCCATTCATTCCCTGCATCATCAAAAACTGCTCTCCGCCACCTGTCAGATTCGTCTCTGTTAACGATATGGCATAAGCTATGATCAATAAATACAACATCTTGACAGGAATGGAGAGTTTCATGGCAGGTATCCTTTCTTGAAAGAAAGGAACGATGAGCGAATAAAACTTTGCAATGACAGCCATAAGGGCGGCAAAGATAATATAAAGCTCTGCCTGACGGATAAAAGATAAACCGGGAACGACCGCACTAATCAGATGATAAGGAGTCGTGGGGAACATCCAACTAGCCACTCCTCCGGCTACCACGCCGGCCAACAAGGTAGTAATGGCGGTTTTAGGCGCATCAAAACGCTCGATGGATTCTATTACCAGCAAAGAAGAAGACAACGGAGCGGCAAAAGCGGCAGACAAGCCCGCACCGGCTCCGGCAGCCAGCAATTGTTTCCGTTCCCCTTTCAGGATATGTCCCCAACGGGAGATAAGTGTTCCTATATAAGACCCTATCTGAACAGACGGCCCCTCGCGTCCCAAGGACAGCCCCGCACTGAGAGCCAACACACCTCCGCAGAATTTGGCCACCAGTTCCTTAAAAGGATGCTCATAACGGATACGACCGTTATTGGCCGCACGTGTCTGAGGAATACCGCCTCCGGCTATCAATGGCATACGTTTTACCAAAGAAGCGACAAAGATCAGAATCCCCCATAAGATAAAAAACAACAATACATGCCAATACCACGGATAATGCGCCGTGAAAAAAGTTTTCCGCACATCAAAGAAATACCAGAGAAGATAGTGATAAGGCACAGCAACCAGTCCCGTAAGCAGCCCCACGAATATGCTCACGAAATACAGACGGGCATCAATCAGCTTCAGTTTCCATATTTGCCATTTGCGCAGATTGCTCCACTCCTTCCACTTGTTTTTCCATTTCTCCAGTTTCATATCCGGAATAAACAAATGGAAAAGAGAAGGGTTTATTTAAACAATGGCTTTAATAGTTCCGGTATTTCTATTTCATTTGCTTTCAGCGCTTCCAAACATTCACGCCCTTTATCGGATAAAGTAAAATGCATCTGCCGTTTATCCTTATCCCCCAAATTACGGACGATTAATTCTTTCTCTTCAATGGAACGGATGACTTTAGAGGTATGCGAAGCAGACAGACCTGTGTTTTCCGATATCACACTGGCTGTCAGCGTATCTCCGCCAATGCAACAAAGTGCCATTGCCTCATTCAATGACACTCCATATTGTTCCATCAAGCGGGTTTCAAGTTCAGAGAGAGCCTTGAACAGCTCTCTCATGACACATATTGATTTTATTTTCTCCATGCAAATTTAAATAAACAAGTTTACATTCGCCTGTTCGGCACGGTTCATATAGGTTGCCACTCCGCCAATAGTCACATGATCCAGCAATTCCTCACGTTTCACACCCATTACATCCATTGACATCTGGCAAGCAATAAATTCCACTCCGTTCTGAATGGCTTGAGTACGCAGAGATTCCAGTGAGTCGATATTTTTCTTATTCATGATATATCGCATCATCCTGGCTCCCATTCCACCCATATTCATTTTAGACAATCTCAACTTTAAAGAACTGGAAGGCAGCATCATGCCGAACATCTTCCCCCAGATATCTTTCTTCACCGCAGGCTTGTCCAATCTTTTGATAGCATTCAGCCCCCAGAAAGTAAAGAAGATGGTCACCTTCTTTCCCGTAGCCGCCGCACCGTTTGCGAGTACAAAAGTAGCTAAAACTTTGTCCAGGTCGTCACTGAACAGAATAAAAGTTTTCCCTTTATCCTCCCGGCAAACCTCCAAGGAAGAAGATTGCGGAGTACTTTTCTCAACAATTACCTCATACTTTCCTGCTCCTGACTTTACTGAGACAAAACGGTTCCCGGTAGTCTGGCACCATGCTTCGGCATCGCGGGGGAAACCGGCATCCGTAGCGACAATCTCCAGACGTTCGCCGTCCGCCAGTTCTTCCATACTCTTCTTCAGCTTCATGATAGGACCGGGACAAGATATGCCACAAGCATCCACTTTTATTGCTTTCATAGAAGGAATGACGGAAGAGGCAATAGTATAAGCTTCAGCAGAATCTTTACTGTGTTCAGAATGATCAACTTTTGAAGAATCAGAACTTGAAGATCCGGAATTTGAGAACTCCTTCGGCTTGGGCAGAGGAGCCGTTGCCGCTTTATACAGTTTCAAACCTCCTATTAAATTCCTTACTTCCCCAAAGCCATTCTGTAACAATATATTAGAAGCCAGATACCCTCTCAACCCCACTCCACAATACAAATAGACCGGCTTATCCTGAGGAATCTCTTTCATCCTTTCGCGCATATCATCCAAAGGAATATTGACAGCCCCCTTCAAAGCACCGAGTGTAAATTCATCGGGAGTACGGACATCAACCAACGTAACTTTACTCAAATCGGCAGCCTGCAACTCGCGCCAATAAAGAGGCTTCATCTTTCCGCTCAGTATATTTCCGGCTACATATCCGGCTACTGCTACAGGATCTTTAGCCGAAGAGAAAGGAGGAGCGTATGCCTGCTCCAAAGCCATCAAGTCATAAACAGTTCCGTTATGCTTAATCACTTGCGAGAATTCGTCAATACGTTTGTCCACTCCATTATACCCCACAATCTGCGCTCCAAGTAATTTCCCGTTCACAGGAGAGAAGGTTATTTTAATGGACATCTGTAAAGCATCGGGATAATATCCCGCATGGGAACCGGAATGGATGGTTGCCGACAAATAATCAATGCTTGCCTGTTTCAACTGCTTTGCCGGAAGGCCTGAAGCAGCAACAGTCATATCAAAAATTTTGGCAATGGAAGTACCGACAGCCCCTTCGTATGTAACCTTATTTCCAAAAACCATGTTATCTGCCACAATACGCGCCTGACGGTTGGCCGGACCAGCCAGATAATTCAACCACGGTCTATCAGTCAGCGGATGACGGAACTCGATAGCGTCGCCCACCGCATAAATATGCTCGTCGGAAGTCTGCAAGTAATCGTTCACCTTAATGCCGCGCATCTCCCCTATCTCCAGTCCGGCCTCTGTCGCCAATGAGGTATTTGGACGTACCCCGATGGATAACAACACCATATCGGCAGGCAGCCTTTCGCCCGATTTAAAAATAACCTCCAGTCCGTTGACCGTGCGCTCGAAAGAAGCCACCGCCTTTTCCAGGTAGAGATGCACTCCTTTCTGCAACAAATGCTCGTGCACCAAAGAAGCCATAGAGAAATCAATAGGAGCCATGACTTGATTTGCCATCTCTACAACCGCCACTTCCGCACCGGCTTCCTGCAGATTCTCCGCCATCTCCAACCCGATGAATCCGGCCCCGATGATTACCGCCCGTTTCACCTTATGCTGCTGCAAGTAACTCTTGATAGCAACGGTATCATTCACATTACGTAGGGTAAAAATTCCTTCATTGTCAATGCCCGGCAAGGGAGGACGAACAGGCGACGCACCCGGAGAAAGCAATAATTTGTCATAACTCTCCGTATAAGTTTTCCCGTCGGAAGTACGAATATCCACTGTCTTATCGGCAGAATGGATGGCTATTACCTCGGACCGGGTACGCACATCTATGTTAAAACGTTTCCCGAAAGCCTCCGGAGTCTGTACAAACAATTTTTCCCGCTCCGCAATCACACCTCCTATATAATAAGGCAGACCACAATTGGCATACGAAATGTATTCTCCCTTCTCGAACAAAAATGATTTCCGCCTGTTCCGTGTTTCTTCTGATACGTGCGGCAGCAGTTGCACCTCCTGCTACGCCTCCTATTACTATATACTTCATAATCGAACTATTTTATTTGATTTAATATTTTCCAATGGAAACTTTATGCAAACATACATGATATTTCTTATAATAAAAAGTTTCCTATGGAAAATATTATCAAGTTAACTCTTTTTAAGGAGAAAGAACATTCCAGGTATTAAATAGACAATCTCTATTGTTGTTTGATATTTTATTCCCTACCTTCGCAATAAATTTCAAAATAAATAAGAAATTGAATCGAACAGACGCACATCATGTTATCTAAAATAGACTTGACGCAGGGAGGCATCACCGGCACTCTGCTACGTTTTACCTTACCTATGATTATAGGCTCACTGCTACAACAGTGTTACAACATAGCCGACACGCTGATTGTAGGACAATGTATAGGTTCCGGCGCATTGGCCGCCGTCGGTTCCGCCTACACGCTGATGGTTTTCCTTATTTCCATCCTGCTGGGATTGTCCATGGGAAGCGGTACAGTTTTTTCCCTGCAATATGGCGCAGGACGGATGAAGGCTTTACGACGAAGCATTTACGTATCGGCCGTACTCATCGGAACAGTGACAATCGTACTGAACATAGCAGCTCTGTCTTTCATTCATCCCATTCTCAAACTATTACAGATTCCCGATGATATTTATCAGATGATGTATGATTACCTGTGGATTATCTTTTGGGGAATCGGCTTTACCTTTATCTATAATTTCTATGCGGCATTGCTGCGTGCCATAGGAGATGCCGTCACTCCTCTTTGGTTTCTGGCGGTTTCCGTTGTACTGAACATCGGGCTGGATTTGTTCTTTATCTTGCAGTTGGATTGGGGAATCAAGGGAGCAGCCATCGCCACGGTAGCCGCACAGGGAGTATCCGCTTTGGGAATTATGGGATATGCCTACGTGAAATACCCCGAACTGAGATTACACCGCAACGACCTGCATTTCGACCGTCACTGCCTGAAAGAGATCACTTCGTTCTCCGCACTGACCTGTGTACAACAATCGGTGATGAATCTGGGCATTCTCATGGTACAAGGATTGGTCAACAGTTTTGGCACTGTAGTCATGGCCGCCTTTGCGGCAGCAATAAAAAATAGACTCGTTCGCCTATATGCCGGTACAGGAATTCGGAAATGCCTTTTCCACCTTTATTGCCCAGAACTTCGGAGCGAGAAAAGAGGAACGGATCCGCAAAGGAGTGAAAAGTGCCTTGATTACCACCGTTCTCTTCTCTCTGGTCATTTCCATTCTGGTCTTTTTATTCGCCAAACCATTGATGCTGATTTTTGTCCGCCCCCACGAAACGGAAATTCTGAACATCGGTATCAGTTATTTACGCATCGAGGGAGCGTTTTATTGCGGAATCGGGATTTTGTTCCTGTTATACGGATATTATCGTGCCATCCGTATGCCGGGAATGTCCGTAGTGCTCACAGTGGTATCGTTGGGAACCCGTGTAGCCCTTTCCTATTGGCTTGCCGGCATTCCTGCCATCGGGGTCATCGGAATCTGGTGGTCTATTCCTATCGGATGGTTTATAGCGGACGTCATCGGCATCATATATTATAAGTATCGAAAAAGCTCCCAAACAATTGAATTTAAATAAATGTTTTTGTTAGTAAAAGACATACATACAACACCTTTTTCATCTAAAATTTATGTATTTTTGTAGCCTTATAGAAAAGAACAGACATACAAATGATGGAAGAAACAACCTGCAAACCTGATTATTCGAATTCGATGGCGGAACATCTGGGTATCCGGTTTCTACCCTCCACCGAGGATGCGGTACATGCCGAAATGCCTGTAGACCATCGTACTTCACAACCCTTTGGTATGTTGAACGGCGGCGCGTCACTGGCTCTGGCCGAGATTGTGGCAGGGCATGGCTCTACGTCGCTATGCCGGGAAGGCGAATATGCCTGCGGAGTACAAGTAAGTGGAAATCATCTGTCGGCCGTGCCCGTCGGAGGCAAAGTATTCGCCACCGGCAAACTGATTCACCGCGGCAGATCCTCGCATATATGGAATATAGATATCACCACTCCACAAGGACAACTGGTTTCTACTGTTCGTGTCGTTAATTTCATACTGAAAAAGAAATGAATCTACCAGATATACATACGCAAAAATTATTGGATTGCCTTACACACAGCCGCCTCGGTTTCGCCCTCTACCGGTTACCTTGGACAGACGAATGCTACCTGGTATTGCAAACCTCGGGCGATGTGGAACAATTAGCGGACATTCAGGAACTGAATGGAAAGAAAGGATTTGTCATGGCTCCTTTCCGGATATCGGAGGAACATCCCTTGGTACTTATCCGTCCGGATGTCACCGCATACGACTGGAGCAAAATCAGCGAAGCACTGTCTTCACTGGAATGTGCGGATGCCCTGCTCACCTGCAAAAGCCGGCAGAGTGAACTCTCCCCTTTTGTTTCCGAAGAAACGGATAAAGAACAATATACCCGCGCATTCGGGCGTTTCATCACTCCCTTACAAGAGAAGCGGTTCCAGAAACTGGTTCTGTCACGTTCTTCCGCCAGACATATCGGAGATGATTTTTCACCACTCGGCGCTTTTGTCCGGGCCTGCAACAACTATCCGCGCATGATGATTTACCTATGCCACACCCCTGCTTCCGGAACCTGGCTGGGCAGCACACCGGAAATCTTATTAAGCGGACACGGCAAAGAATGGCACACCGTGGCCCTGGCCGGTACCATGCCGATGCAGAACGAAGTGATGCCGACAGACTGGGACAAGAAGAACCGGGAAGAGCAGGGCTATGTGGCTGATTACATCCGCCGGATCGCCAAAAGATTCGGCAACAAGATGACGGAAAAAGGTCCTTATACCGCCCGTGCCGGACAATTGGTACACCTCAAGACCGATTTTTATTTCTTGTTGAAAAATACAGACCATATAGGCGATTTATTGCAAGAACTCCATCCCACTCCCGCCGTCTGCGGCCTGCCCAAAGAGGAGGCTTTCCGGTTTATTCCGGACAATGAAGGGTACGACCGCAGTTATTATTCCGGATTCACCGGCTGGCTGGACACAGAGGGGCATACCGATATCTACGTCAATCTGCGCTGCATGGAAATAAAGCCGGGTGAAGCCATCCTGTATGCAGGAGGAGGAATACTGGTTTCCTCGGAAGTAGAATCGGAATGGATGGAAACGGGAGACAAGATGAATACGATGCGGAGCATCCTTCATCCTGACTTTATAAATAAATAAATGGAAACAATTAAAGTAGAAGAATAATGTATTCAGACAAAAAGAACATACTTCAGTTGGTGGCACTTCTCAAAGCGCACGGTGTGCGGAAAATAGTGCTTTGTCCCGGCAGCCGTAATGCTGCCATCGTACATACTCTGGCCAATATAGAGGACTTCACTTGTTATTCTGTAACCGATGAACGCAGTGCCGGTTTTTTTGCCATCGGCCTATCTTTACAAGGGGGAGGCCCTGCCGCAGTATGCTGCACTTCCGGTTCGGCCCTGCTGAACCTGCACCCTGCCGTAGCCGAAGCCTTTTACCAACAAGTACCTCTGATTGTCATTTCCGCCGACCGCCCCGCTGCCTGGATAGGACAAATGGACGGACAAACCCTGCCCCAGCCCCATGTGTTCGGAACGTTAGTCAAGATGTCTGTCAACCTGCCCGAAGTACATACTGAGGAAGACGAATGGTTTTGCAACCGCCTTATCAACGAAGCCATACTGGAAACCACCCACCACGGCAAAGGGCCTGTACATATCAATGTACCCATTTCCGAACCCATTTACCGCTTCACCGCCAAAACACTTCCCGAAGTACGTGTCATCACCCGTTATCAGGGACTGAGCGTGTACGACCGTGACTATAAGGAACTGATCGAACGGCTGAACAAGTACAACAAGCGCATGGTTGTGGTAGGCCAGATGAATCTGATTTACCTGTTCGAGAAAAAATATGTGAAACCGCTTTATAAACATTTCGCCTGGCTGACGGAACATCTAGGCAACCAGACCATCCCCGGCATTCCTATCAAGAATTTCGACGCCGCCGTTTATTCCATGACACCGGAACGCCAGGAAGACATGGCCCCCGAAATACTGATTACCTACGGCGGACACATCGTATCCAAACAATTGAAGAAATACCTGCGCAATCATCCCCCGCGCGAACACTGGCATGTTGCCGCCGACGGGAAGATAGCCGATTTATACGGTTGCCTGACCACCGTCATCGAGATGGATCCGTTTGAGTTCTTGGAAAAAAATAGCTTTCCTGCTGGACAACAAACCTACCCATTATCCGCTGATGTGGGAAAACTATTGCAAAACCATTCCGATGCCGGACCTTGCTTATTCCGAAATCTCCGTTATCGGAAAACTCATCCGGGCATTGCCCGAACCCTGTGCCCTGCATCTGGCAAACAGCTCCACCGTGCGCTATGCACAGTTATTTACAGTTCCTCCCCAGGTGGAAATCTGTTGCAACCGGGGAGTGAACGGCATAGAAGGCTCCCTGTCCACCGCCATCGGTTATGCCGCCGCTTCCAGCAAGCTGAATTTCATCATCATAGGCGACTTGAGCTTCTTCTATGACATGAACGCACTGTGGAATCAAAATTACGGTGCCAACATCCGCATCCTGTTACTGAATAACGAAGGAGGAGAAATATTCCATACCCTGCCTGGAATGGACAAATCAAGTCGTTCCAAGGAATTTATCACAGCCGAGCATTACACCACCGCCAAAGGCTGGGCGGAAGAACGCGGCTTTATTTACATGAAAGTGACCGGAGAAGAAGAGCTGGAAGAAGCGATGCAGCCATTCACCTCACCCGAGACACGGATGCAACCCATGCTGCTGGAGGTGTTTACCGACAAGGAAAAAGACACCACCCTGTTAAGAGAATATTATCACGGACTTAAAAATAAAAATGAATAATGGAAACAAGAGAATGGAAAACCATCAAAGAATATCAGGATATTCTGTTTGACTTTTACAACGGAATAGCGAAAATCACCATCAACCGTTCGCGTTACCGCAACGCGTTCACCCCCACCACCACTTCGGAAATCAGCGACGCCCTGTATTACTGCCGCGAGTGCCAGGATATCAATGTAGTGGTTCTGACCGGAGCAGGCGACAAAGCCTTCTGCAGCGGGGGAGATATGCACGTAAAAGGTCATGGCGGCTATATCGGCACAGATGGAGTTCCCCGTCTGAATGTGCTGGACGTACAAAAGCAAATCCGGTCACTGCCTAAACCGGTCATCGCCATGGTAAACGGTTACGCCATCGGCGGCGGTCATGTGCTGCATGTGGTATGCGATCTGACCATTGCCTCAGAGAATGCCATTTTCGGACAGACAGGTCCCAAGGTAGGCAGCTTCGACGCCGGATTCGGCTCTTCCTATCTGGCACGCATCGTAGGGCAGAAGAAAGCCCGTGAAATATGGTTCCTTTGCCGTCAATACTCCGCACAGGAAGCACTGGAAATGGGATTGGTCAATACAGTCGTTCCTTTCGACCGCCTGGAAGACGAAACCGTGGCATGGGCAGAAAAGATGATGGAGCACAGCCCGCTCGCTCTTCGTATGATCAAAGCCGGACTGAATGCCGAACTGGACGGACAAGCCGGCATACAAGAACTTGCCGGAGATGCCACCATGCTGTATTACATGACAGAGGAAGCACAGGAAGGAGGGAAGGCATTTTTGGAAAAACGCAAGCCACGGTTCCAGGATTATCCGAAGTTCCCATAATCAGTGGTTCATTTTTCCGGTGGAGGACAACCCAATAGTCCTCCTTGCTTCCCATTAACCACTAATCACTAATAAGAATGTTCCAAACCCGAATTATAAAAAAACAATTACACTTCAAGCAACCGGCAGGTACTTCCAGAGGAGTATATACCACCCGGAATGTATGGTACATCCTCCTCACCGACACCGGCAGCCGCCACTATGGCGTGGGTGAATGTGCCCCCTCTCCCTGCCCTGAGTTGTGACGATATCCCCTCATACGACGAGGTGTTGGCCACTGCCTGCAAGAACCTGGAAAAGAACGGGGAAATAGACCGGGAAGCTTTGCTTCCCTATCCGTCCATCCTGTTCGGTATGGAAACCGCCCTGCTGCATTTCCGGGCACGCAGCCTGCAATTCTGGCACACCCCGTTCAGCAAAGGCAAAGAGGGCATCCCCATCAACGGACTCATCTGGATGGGAAACTTTGACGAGATGTACCGGCGCATCGGGGAAAAAATGCAGCAAGGCTTCCGCTGCATCAAACTCAAAATAGGCGCCATCGACTTTGAAAAGGAACTGGAGCTGCTGGCGCACATCCGCCGGCATTTCACCCCAGCCCAAATCGAACTGCGTGTAGATGCCAACGGTGCTTTCTCTCCTGCCGATGCCCTCGAAAAGTTACATCGTCTTTCCGAATTCCAGCTCCATTCCATCGAACAGCCCATCCGTGCGGGGCAATGGAATGAAATGGCCCGGCTCTGTGCCGCCACCCCCTTTCCCATTGCACTGGATGAAGAGCTGATAGGCATCAACCGGCGCGACCGGAAAATAGAATTGCTGGAAACCATCCGTCCTCAGTACATTATCCTGAAACCTTCTCTGCACGGAGGAATCAGCGGCTCCGAAGAATGGATGGAACTGGCGGCTGAAAGAGGCATCGGCTCATGGGTCACTTCCGCTCTGGAGTCCAATATCGGACTGAATGCCATCGCACAATGGTGTGCCACCTTGCAGCCCGCCCTCCCCCAAGGACTAGGTACCGGCTTGCTGTTTACCGACAATATAGACTATCCGCTTCACATCAAAGGAGACTGCCTTTGGTTCCACCCCGAAGAACAAGAACCCGACTTACTAAACTGGCTGAAACAATGACAAAATTCTGCACCAATAGAAACAAACAGACCATTCTGATAGAAAGCATCCCCTACTCCAACTGGGAAATTGAAATGGTAAGAATGAATATCCCTGCCGACAACCGAAGTTTCCGGCAGGAACTTTTCTCCTTTCTTTCCGAATGGTTTGACCCGGCAGACACCCTGCCGGTACATACTTCAGGCTCCACCGGCAAACCCAAGGAACTGTATGTAGAAAAAGAACGCATGATGGAAAGCGCCTGCCTCACCTGTTCCTTCCTCGGACTGCAAAAAGAAGATTCCGCCCTGCTTTGTATGCCCTTGCAATACATTGCCGGAAAAATGGTGGTAATACGTGCCTTGGTAGCGGGACTGGACTTGCTGCCTGTCACCCCCTCCGGACATCCTTTAAAAGACCTGACAAAAGCACCCGTCTTTGCCGCCATGATCCCCATGCAAGTCTATAACTCACTGCAAGTTCCCGAAGAGAAAGCGATATTGCAACAAATCAGACACCTCATTATCGGAGGCGGTCCTATCGACTCCCAACTGAACGCTGCGTTAAAAGATTTCCCCCATGCGCCGTATGGTCTACCTACGGCATGACCGAAACCTTGTCACACATTGCCCTACGCAGACTGAACGGTCCTGAAGCTTCAGACTGGTACACCCCTTTCGAGAGCATACAGATCCGTCTGAGTAAAGAAAACACCTTGGTGATATACGCTCCCGAAATTTGCGAAAAAGAACTGGTGACCAATGACATAGCCGAGATAAACGGACAGAACCAATTCCGCATTCTAGGCAGAAAAGACAACACGATCAATACAGGAGGAGTAAAAGTGCAGATAGAACAAGTAGAGGCCGCATTGAAAGAACACCTGTCCGTTCCTTTCCTGATCACCTCCGCCCCCGAACGAAAAATTCGGAGAAATCATTGTACTGCTTGCCGAAGGACAACTGCCCGACGACATAGAACAGACCTGCACACATCAATTACCTCCCTACTGGCGTCCCAAACGTTTTGTTCCGGTATTCAAACTTCCCCTGACAGAAACCGGGAAACCCGACCGTGCCATAGCCAAATTACTGGCGCAAAAATAACTCCGATCCATTCATAAAGGGTGAATTCAAAAACCAATCAAACGGTCTTTTTGAATTCACCCTTCTTTCTGTAAAAAAGAATAATTTTCCGTGTTCTCCTACAACTTACGGAAAGCTCAAATTGTTTTCCTATCAGTATATTAAAAAAATGAAATACACGTAGTTTTTTTCCGTTTTATTTTCCCTTATGTCCACTACTCCCGGTGGAATGTATCATTAAATTCTAATTTTGTGAAGCTAGATTTGATACAAAGTATGTTATATAATAACCCAAAACCACAGGATACCAAAGAAGGACTGTCCGACCAAGATTTCAGTATTTATATGGATGCGCACACAGTGCCTTTCAGCAAATACCCCTCTTATATGCCGGCAGGAGTTTTGGGTATATGTACCGAAGGAAATGCCGAGATCCAGGTTGGCCTCCGGAAATATGTTATTTGCGCAAACGATATTCTTATTTTCATGCCGGGGTTCCTGGTTTCATTTATAAAATCCAGCCCGACTTTCACCATCGACTATTGTACTTTTTCAAATGTCCTTTTTTATGACGTGATCAATGGAAGTATCAAACGTTTTCCGACCGGTTTTCATACCTACACCCAGACCCACTGCGTCTATTCGCTATCCCAAGAGAAAGCGGAACAGTTCTCCATCTATTTCCGGTTATTATACAACAGAGCCACTTCGCCAACTTATTTATTTACAAAAGAATCTATTACCAATCTGCTGAAATTACCTTTTCTGGAACTTTATGCAGACTATTACAGCACGGTAAAAGAACATAAAGTCACCACCTTGCATAAAGAAGAAATCGGATACTTTTTTCTGGATTTGCTGTTAAAGCATTACAAAGAAAACAAAGAAGTGGCGTTCTATGCCGAAAAGTTGCATGTTTCCTCCAAATACCTGACTGAAGCCTTGACCCTGGTAAGCGGAAAATCCCCCAAAGAATGGATTATACATTATACCCTGCAAGAGATTTACGCACTATTGGAGAATCCATCCATCAGCATACAGGAAATCGTTCAAAGAACCCGGTTTGCCAATCTTGCCACCTTAAGACGTTTCTTCAAGCGGCATACCGGAACATCCCTGTTGCAATACCGGAAACAGGACTTATACAAAAATAATCAATAGGTACCTCATAAAAAAATCAGCCCGTTCCACACATTCTTCCGGAACGGGCTGATCCCTCTATCTACCAAAACTTGTTGTTTTCCTTACTATACTCAAATCCGGCCGCCTTCAGTTTTTTTCACCAACAGCTCCTTGTCTACATTCATATCATCACAAAGCTCGTCCAGCGAATGATAGCAGTCACGAAGTTTCATATTCACCATGCTGAAAAGCATCATCGGGTCATCAGGTAATTCCATATCAATATCTCCTTTTTAAAAATCGGATGCAAAGTTACAAAACTTTTCATAATGATACGTATTCCATCGCCAAATATCGGTTTGACAAAAAGTTATCCCCTGCTTTTTATCCTATCAGTCCGTCAGCTTCACCGTTTCCATCTTCCCCGGAACCAAAGTAAGACGCGCCGTTCCATCCCTGTCTATCTCCACCTCCATATACCGGGCCCGGATAATGATCCTTCCGTCTACAGCCCAGTACCCCCCACTGGCAGGAGCTGTCCTGATAGGCGCAATAACCACCCACCGGATGCAATATCCTCCGATAGACAGGTGGAATCAAAATCCGCTCCGCTGTCCTCAGCCCCCATTTCACTCCTATTTGAAAAGGTACGGCCTCCACACTCCTGCTGATTATACGCTGCCGTTTCCGTTCATACTCGCACTTCTCCTCACGCAAGCGTTTCTCCACACGCTCGTCCGCCTGTCTTCGGAGCAATGCCACCGCCTCATCAAAACCCTCACTCCGGTCCGACGGACGGTTACAGGCCACATAACGCTTTCCATGCCCTTTCTCCACATGATAATACCGTCCCTTCTCATCCATCACCACAATACTTTGATCCGGCAACCGTCCGCTCAGGTAATAAGCACGCTCCTCATCCCCCTCCAACAGACAAACCTGCGGTTCACAACAAAAGCCTCCTTCTTCCATGCGGCGGCATCGGGAAGGCACTCTGCCATCGTACATCTTCACATAAAACCCCATCCACACGATGGACGAAGAAGGCAACCCGCATGTATTGGCATACACCTGCCTTGTCCTGCTGTAATAAGTACGGTTCACCTGTAACAATTCTATGCTCCCGTATCTGAGGACACGCGGGCGGACAGAATAACACCGGCCGTTCCGTAAATCCACATAAGACACCGAATTCCCGGCATGACGGACTTGCAACAAATCATCTTTCAGAAACCTCACCTCACGGCAATGCCCCGGTTCGGCCACCAAAGCCCCCGTATCATCCAGTACCCGGACACACCCGTTCCGAAGCCTCCCCACGGCAAAACGTCCTTTGATACTCAAAACCTCTTTAAACGAAGCGTCCGGCAACATCTCATCTCCCTTTTCCAATCCCCAAAGACCTGTTTCCTTATCTACAAATGCCCTCAGCCTGCATGACGGTGACTGCTCCTTCTCATCCGGCAAAGCCTGCTCTCTGATGGAAGAAAGCAAACGCCCGTGCTCCATAACCACCACCAAGTCCCCACCGGCTTCAGCCGGCCTTTCCACCACCGGAAAAGCGGTAACGGAAGCATCACAGTTCATCCGTCCGGGCAAACTCCCCTTTCCCGCCATCCGTCCCCGGAACATAGCATCCCAGTTCCATCGCTGTGTAGGAAGCCCGAAAATGCGGTACAGCCCCACATTGTCTATCAGCATACACGCCTCCTTGCCCTCCGATCTCCGCAATCCGCGCCCTACCTGCTGCAAATATTTAGCCAGTGACAAAGTAGGACGGGCCAGTTGTACAAACTCCACATCGGGACAGTCGAACCCCTCGCTGAATACATCCACATTCACCAGCACCTCGATTTTTCCATGTCTGAACTCCTCCACCATCCGCTTACGCTCCATAGCAGGAGTCTTGCTGTCCACAGCCACCGCATTCACTCCCCGCCTGCTGTAATACTCCGCTATCCGCCGGGCATGTTCAATGCTGATGGCATACACCATCCCCTTCTTGCCGGAAGCAAACTGCCTGACACTGCGGTACAGGCGCTCGATACCGGGACGCCTGTTCAGTACCGCATCCATCTCTTTCACCTGATAATCCCCATCGGCCCCCCGTTTCTCCAGACCGTCAATGAGCCGCTGCTCCTCGCTGCCGGGACGGATGGATACATAATCGAACACAGACAACACGCCTTTTTCAATAAACTCGGCAATACTCCACGAAGTAACCAGTACCTCGAACAGTTCCGTGAACCCCCTACGGTTCAGGCGGCAAGGTGTGGCAGTCACACCCAGTTTCTTTGCGGCAGGATAACGCTTCCACATCTCCGTGTAAGAAGCGGCCAAGGCATGATGAGCCTCGTCTATCACAATCAGTCCCGGAGCATCACCCGCCTCATTCCAGTGCCGGGACAGCCATTGGACAGACATCACCCTGACCGGAGTATCCTCCCTCCGGATACCATATTTAGCCAGCGTTTCCTCCATTTGCGCCACCAGTTCCCTACGATGGGCAATAAGCCATACCCCGCTGCCGGCAGAAGACACGAACTCACTGACCACAGATGCCAGCAAATGTGTCTTGCCCGTACCGGTAGGCATCTGCACCATCACGCTCCGGTGAGCTTTCCACGCTTCCATCAGACGTGTTTTCATCTCTATCTGATAATCCCGCAACATAAATAATTTGCCGATTTGCTAACGTGCCAATGGAGTAAGAGGATAACTGAAAAAATTATTTACTAGCCAGCATATTATTAATCTGCGCCCGTATATTGGCTATCGTACCGCCCGACACAAGCCGTTTGGCAAAAGGTAGCAACGACTTGATGAAAGCCGCTTTCACCACCGTGTGTTTGTCTACATTCCTACAGTTCTCATCGGCCAGCATCTTTCCTACCACCACCGCCAGTTCGCGTGCCGTGGTACACTCTCCCAAAAGTATCTTGTAAGCCCTCATCACCTTTATATCGGGTATATAGACCGATACGTAAAATTCATCATCCGACAGTTCCGCCGGCTCCTGTGCCGGCTTCTCATCCGTCACACTTTCTGTACTCTCCGTTTTCTCAGAATCTTCCGGTTGGTCGGCGGCCTCATCACCCCGGTCGCCATAAAAGTTCTGAATGGCGGAAGACGCCACAGGGGCAATCAGATTGTTTCCGCCATAAATATTTATCATCATATCAGGTTTTTCATTCATATACTATTTCTTTTCTCTATTCTTTAATTATTATCAACAGATCGTTAATCAAAATCCATATTTTATCAATATATAATCAATAGCATGCACCAATAGTAAACAGATAGTAAACGGTTATGAACCGATTTCCATACGTCATTCCCTACCCGTATATTTGTGCAGATAAATCAAAATCAATTTCTTTTATGAAAGAATACATCATGTCATTTTTCAATGCACCCGTCACCAATAAAATACCCACATGTATATGCAGTGTGGCAGGGCTTCATACCTACATCAGCACCAATCCGCAACTGGAAGAACTGACGCGTAAAGTCAGAGCCGGACTCGGAGACAAGCAAGTGTTCCGAAAGAATAAACAGACCCTTTTACCGTATGTCACTCCGGCAGGTATCTTCTCTTACTGCAAAGAGCAATGCATGCAAGTTCCTTCGGGCCTCTTTGTCATAGATATTGACGAACTGGCTTCCACCGAAGAAGCGGCAATGTGGCGCGACCGCCTCTTTGCCGATGAAGTGCTGCACCCCGTACTTTCCTTTGTCAGCCCCGGAAATCAGGGAGTAAAACTGTTTATCCCTTACCGCATAAACCCTTTCCTGAGCGTGGAAGAATCCTTCGACAATGCCCTGCACACCGCATGGGAGTATCTGGAATGGAAATACGAGCTGAAAGTGGACAGGGCCAATGCCGACTTGTCCAGAGCCTGTTTTCTGTCGCACGACGGAGAAGCGAAAATCAATAACCATAAATATTAAAAAATGAACGATTCTATTTCTATCTTGGAACAGCTAGTAACAGCCATCGAACAAGCGGGAGTCAATGTGGCCCCCACCTATCAGGAATATATGCCGCTGGCCTTTGCCATAGCCAACAGTTGCGGAGAAGAAGGACGCACCCGGTTCCACCGCATCTGCCGCATATCCGAAAAGTACCACCACGATGAAGCAGACAAACTGTACGGACATGCCCTGACCAAAGGAACAGGCAGAAATTCCCTGGGAACCGTCTTCCATCTGGCAGAGGTGGCCGGGGTGAAAATGGACCCGAAACTTGCAAACTTGCAGAACTTGCAGTCTCTCCACACCCACACACGTGCGCGCGTATCCTATAATGCCCATCCGGATGCTTCCGACGGGACTCCGCCCGATGCCGTTTTCACGGACCCAGCCTCCCCCCTGTCCGACGGCGTGTCCAAGACCATCCTCCCTGCCCGACTTCCCTCTTTCCCCGACTACCGCTGGCCCGCCTTCCTGCAAGGAATCATAGACTGCGGTAACTCTCCCGCCCAACGGGATATCCTGCTGCTGGGTGCGGCAACCGTGCTGGGAAGCACCCTCAACAAACTGGTAAGTTTTGTGTACGGACGAAAGCACAAGTATCCCTGTCTGCAAGTATTCGTCACCGCGCCTCCCGCTTCCGGCAAAGGTGCGCTGACCTGGGTACGCCGTTTGGCAGAACCCATACACAACGCGCTGCTGGACACCTACCGGGAAAAAATAAAGACCTACCGCATGGAAAAGACCAAATGGGACACTTTGGGGAAGGAAAAGGCAAATACCCCCGAACCCGAACAGCCCCAGCTGAAAATGCTCCTCATAGCCGGCGACAATACCGGTACAGGCATACAGGAAAACCTGATGGACTCCGGAGGCGTAGGACTGATATGCGAAACCGAGGCCGACACCGTGAGCACCGCCATTGGAGGCGACCACGGACACTGGAGCGACCTCCTCCGGAAATGTTTCGACCATGACCGGCTGGCCTACAACCGGCGCACCAATCACGAATACCGCGAATGTAACGTCACGTTCCTCTGCGTACTTCTCAGCGGCACGCCTGCACAAATCAAGCCCCTTATCCCATCGGCCGAAAACGGATTGTTCTCTCGCCAGCTGTTCTACTATATGCCTGCCATTGAAGAATGGGAAGACCAGTTCAACGAAGCGGATACAGACTATGACTCCCGTTTCCTGGAATGGGGGGCACAATGGAAAGAAGTGCTGGACGCCATCACCGCTTCGGTGAGCAACATCAACATGAAGCTCACCCACGAGCAAAAAGAGATATTCAACTTCCACTTTGCCCGTGTATTCGGACGAGCCTCCGCCATTCACGGCAACCAGATGAAAAGCGCCGTAACCCGTATTGCCATCAATATCTTCCGCATCATAAGCATTATCGCCCTGCTGCGCTCTCTGGAATCCCTGCTGCCGGGAGGCGAAAGGAGCGGTGAACCACAGGAAAACATCGTGCGTACCCTGCTGAACTGTCCCGGACTGACCCCGTCGGCCCATATTCCACAAGAAAACATAGCAGACGGAATCGTACCGCAATTCAACCTCTCCATCCGCACCGACGACTTTTATGCCGTGCTGGCCCTGGTGGAACCTCTGTACCGCCATGCATGCCACATTCTCTCGCTCCTGCCCGCAGGAACCCCCACCGCACCATCGGCGAACATGACTCCCGAAACCCTGTTCGACTGCCTTCCCCTGCGCTTCACCCGCAACGAAGCCATCGACAAAGGAGAACAGGTAGGAGTTCCGGCAGGCTCGGTGGACTCGCTGCTGAAACGTATGACCGAACGCGGACAGCTGGTCAAAGTGGGGCGTGGCGAATACGAATTCAACGCGCGCATGCACACACGTACGTGTGTGGGTGTGAGAGAGAGTGCAAGTTCTGCAAGTTTGCAAGATTCCTGAATTTAAAATGTATAAATATGAAAGATTTCCTTTATTTCCCATCCATGACAAAAGGTAGCCTGGCTCTGCTCTATTTTCCCGGTTCAAATCCCCGGATAGCCACCCGGCATCTGATGAGGTGGATAAACGGCTGTCCCCCTTTGATGGAAGAGTTATCCGCAACGGGTTACCATACCTCGCAAAAAGTCTTCACGAGCCGCCAGGTGACACTGATCAACCGGCATCTGGGCAGCCCCGGATAGCCCTGCAAGCTCTTTGGAACAGGATGAAAGCCATAAAGTGCCACAAGGTGTCATAAAGCGTCAGCACGCATTTCACAGTACCTATCTTTGCAATGTCAACAATGAGGGAGCCGATACGTTACTAACCTTCGGCCTAGCATGTTACTAACATGTAACCCATACCGTTACTAACCTTCAGCCTTACACGTTACCTACGTGCAATCCGCAAGAAAAGTAAAGTATTCTCCCTCTTCACTGACGAAATTCATTTTTTATTTTTTCATCTCTTAAAACCCTATTTATCATGATCAACTACAGCACCTGCATGCGTGGTAACCCCACCGACAAAGACGCGGCCAAGAAGGCGTATGCCAACGCCCAGTACTCACAAGTAATGACACTGGACAAGTTCTGTTACCACATTGCCAGCCACGGATGTGTATACTCGCGCGCCGATATCCAAGCCATCCTTATTCTTGCCGTGGACTGCCTGCGCGAGCAGTTGTTGAACGGACAGCAGATACAGATGGGCGATCTGGGCGTATTTTCGAACAGTATCCGAAGCCTCGGCGCCCATTCGATGGCAGAGTTCACTGTGGAGAACATCACCGAGGTGAACGTACTGTGGGCTCCGGGCGTCCGTTTCAACAACCTGCGCCAAGATGCCGAATTCCAACTGGTTCCCACGCGCAAGGCAGCCGCCGAAGTAGTGAAGGCATTGAAGGCCGGAAAGACTACGGTAGACCTGACGGGCAATTCTTCTGCCGCCGGCATTGCCGCTGACGACGCTGACGCCTCCCGCATTCCAGCCGCCTCCGGCGAACCGGCAGACGAAAATAGCTGACCGGCTTGTTCCGCTCCACAGAGATAGCATGATGTGATTATGGAACACGGGCGACACGGACTCTTCTTTCACTCCCCCGTGTCCGTCCGCCAGTTCCGTAACCTCCTTTTGTTCCATTCGCATTTTAAACTGACAAAAAACAGATATTTCCATGAATGAATCCAACCACGAATCCAAGAAAATCACCTGGACACAAATCCTCCGGGCAGTTATCCAGGCAGCCATCGCGGCACTCACCGCTTTGGGCATTACCAGTTGCGCATCCCTCATCTAAAGAACAAACACAACATTTTCCAATTCTCAATTTATTATGATACAAGAAACATTCCCAATGATAATCGGTGAGGAAGAAATGAAAAACGAACGCCAACTCCTCACCGTAGAGGACGGACCGCTGATGCAAGGACGCGAATCAGTGCGATACCTCATCCTCCACTGTAGCGCCACACGTTGTGACAAAGACTATACTGCCGAGCAATTACTTCGTGACCATAAGACCCGTGGTTTCCGGACTGTAGGTTACCACTTCTATATCCGTCGCGACGGCACCATCACCCAGCACCGCAAACTGCTGGAAGTGGGGGCACACTGCCGTCCCTGGAACCGTTGCAGCATCGGCATCTGCTACGAGGGCGGTCTGGATGCGGACGGACATCCGGCAGACACCCGGACCACAGAGCAGACAGAACAGCTTACCTTGTTGCTGATGCGTCTGGCAAAGCTCTTTCCCGGTGCCCGGATAAGGGGACATAGGGATATGAGCGGAAGCATCCCGAAGGCTTGTCCGTGTTTTGACGCGGAAGGGGTGTTCGGATATTTGGAAAGGTAATTTCTTTTTCCAAGGTTTCCTTTTGCCAGTGTTCGTTTCTGCTCTCAAGTAGAGAGTGATACTACTGGCAGAGGGAATTTTTTACTAAGATCATCCGGCCGGTACCGACACACCGAAACAGACTATCATATAGATAAAAATTCTTCCTGTTACGGGTTATTGTATAATCCGCGTTTATTTTTAAAGCTGAATAAATCCTAATCGGATAATCTTCTTTATTATTAAAGCTCCGGGAACAAGCGCTCTCGTTCCCGGAGCTCCCCCTGCACTTTTCACAAAGGACAAGGGTTCTGATCTAACATTAGTGCCGGCTATGTTCCATTTCCGGCCGGCAGACGGAAATAACAGGCTGCAAAAACAAAGTTTTTTAACTGCTAAATTACTAAGGACCCTCATCGAGAAGGATCGTTAAGAACAGCCCGTTTTACTAATAGGCATTCTTCTCGCCACGGAAGACATTCGCCACCGTCCTGTACATGATGTAAAGGTCCAGACCGAAGCTCCAGTGCTCCAAATACCAGATATCACCACGGATACGGCCCTCCATGTCTTTTAGTTCCTTCGTTTCCCCACGGAAACCCGTAACCTGGCTCCATCCCGTTATACCCGGTTTCACAAAATGCCGTACCATATATTTATTGATCAGCCTTGAATATTCCTGCGTATGGAGAAGCATGTGAGGACGAGGCCCCACGATACTCATATCCCCCAACAGCACATTGATAAACTGGGGCAGCTCATCTATATTCGTCTTACGCATTATATTGCCCCAGCGCGTCTTGCGGGGATCATGCTCCGTGGCCTGTATCCTGTCGGCATCTGCATTTACTTTCATACTGCGGAACTTGTAACAATAAAACTCCCTGCCGTTCAGCCCGTTCCGTTTCTGGCGGAAGAACAGCGGGCCGGGCATGGTCAATCCGGTCACTATCGCCACCACAATCAGAATAACCGGAAAAAGCGTACAAAGGAACACCGATGAGACTACTATGTCAAAGGTTCTTTTCAGCAGGCGGTTCCCCGGCCAACTTAAGGGATCGGGGCGAAGGCCCAGGTAAGGGACGTTCCCCATGATGTTGAACAACATACGGTGGTGGAGATAATTGCGCACATTGGGCACACTGAAGAAATGTACCAGATGGTTCTCGCAGTAATCAATCAGAGAAACGATGACCTCTCTGTCTTTTGAGGGCAGGCAGCAGAACAGGTAATGTACATAATCATGTTTCTCCAGATATTCCTGTACCTGCGCCGGCTGGCCCAAATACGGACATTCTACCGGGAAAGCAGGATTCGCCTGACCGTCAAAATAGCCCACGACCGAATAACCTGTATCTTCACTGCCCGACATCTCATGGTAGATTTCCAGGTTGTTGTCCGTACTTCCTACCAGTACTACAAAACGCGTATGTTTCTTGCTCATACGGTAAAGCCTGATGAGAAGACGAAGAGTGAAACGGAACGAAACAAGACACAGAAACAGGAGGAAAAGGTACTCCAGCATGAACAGGGAGGCTATATCCGCATAGTTTCCTACAGAAAGGACCAGACCGCCCAGGAGGACAAACAGGAACATATTCTCGAACACACGTTTCCATATCTGAAGGGAATGCACTTTCCTCCGGTGAAGCACTACTCCTGAATGGATGGCGCAAAAGGGCGTAACATAACATCAGTGTAAGCATGACTTGCAGAAACGGTGGTTCCACCAACCTGCAGGCTATCCCACTGCATCTCATTGGACAGCTTGCTGAAAAGCAGGAATAGCAGACCGCAAAGAAAGGTCTCGGTGACAATCACAAAGGTCTCGATCAAGTGGTTGTAGGATGCTAATTTGTCTTTCATAGTGGTATGGGGGGTAAGTTTAAAGATGTATGCCGTGTTATCCCCAACTGGGATTCTCATTATCTGTTCTTATACATCGACTCATAATATTTTTCATATTCGCCACTGGTAATATGATCCATCCATTCCTGATTGTCCAAATACCAACGGACCGTTCTCTCTATACCTTCTTCAAATTGCAAACTAGGCTCCCATCCTAATTCGTGTTTCAGTTTATTGCTGTCAATCGCATAGCGGAGATCATGACCTTTGCGGATTTCCCAAAAATGGTCTAAAGTATTATTGTTCAGTAGGCTGACCATAATAAAAATATCTGTTTCTCGTTCCAACTCATTTTGTCCAATAAACCAATTCCATCCCCCCCAATTAAGCGCTTACCCAAAAAAAATTATTTCAAGTGCACTTTAAACTGGATATCACTAAAGAAGTACTTACATTCGTATAGTTCTCATATACTCAATCAACCACTTGTTATTTTAAAGACAAAGCTACTAAAGAGGATGAATTAAACCTTACGCTCTATAGTTGGTAGAATACGGTGCAATTCACATTATTAAAGAACTGTTCTCAGACTTCAACAAAAGATATCACTTTGTATTCCACAGATAATCATTGATTTCAATCATACTATAGAATTTCTAATGCTAATACCTGTTCGATCACAGGTGCCATATCATAATATTTGTATTGTCCCAGCCTGCCACCGAAAATAACGCAATCTTCTTTATCAGCAAGTTGCCGGTAGGCTTCTGCTAGAGCATTATTCCGATCATCATTTACAGGATAATATGGTTCCATACCCTCCTTATATTCTGTGGAATATTCCTCGCTGACTACGGTATTCGGGCAAGTATAAATCTCCTGACCAAACATCTCGAAATGCTTGTGCTCGATGACACGGGTATAAGGCTCGTTATGCGAAGTATAGTTCACTACGGCATTTCCCTGATAATTAGGAATATTTTCTATTCGAATCTTAAAGTTGACGGTACGCCAATCCAACTTCCCCAAACAATAACCAAAATACTCATCTATAGCACCAGTATAAACCAATCGGTCTGCATATTCCTTCCAATCCTTATATTTCGAATGAAAGAAATCAATCCCCGCCTTACACTCCACACCGTCCAGCAACCCTTCGACAAGCTTATTATAACCGCCTATAGGAACGCCCTGATACTTATCATTAAAATAGTTATTATCAAAAACAAATCTAACAGGCAAACGCTTAATGATAAATACGGGCAGTTCATTACATCTGCGCCCCCATTGTTTTTCCGTTATACTCCTTAATAAACTTCTGGAACATATCTTCCCCACCAAACACAGAGCCTGCTCTTCAAGGTTCTGCGGATCACGCCCCCCCAAAGTAGCCACAGCCTCAGCTCTCTGCTCGTCAATCTTCGCTTGAGCTTCAGCAGGAGTCTTTACTCCCCATAGAGAGTTAAATGTATTCATATTGAATGGCAAATTATATAGTTCTCCCTTGTAGTTTGCTATAGGCGAATTTGTATAGCGATTGAATTCTACTATCGAGTTCACAAAATTCCACACCATCCTGTTTGAGGTATGGAAAATATGTGCTCCATATTTATGCACGTTTATTCCTGCAATCTGCTCACAATACACATTGCCTCCTAAATGGGAACGTTTGTCTATCACAAGACATTTTTTACCCATCCGCTTTGCGCGATAGGCAAATGTAGCTCCATAAAGTCCAGAACCAACTATAAGATAATCATAATGTGCCATATTTTTATTTATTATAGTTACCATTCATTGCTTCCCTAATGCGCTTCGCATAGTCTTTCACCGTTTCACAAATATAACCAATTTATGCCATTCAAATTGCACTCTTGTTACCCAATTGTATTACTCACTAAACAAAGCTTGTCTATATACGTATTTTCAATTAGGCTCATGACCATTTGTTTCTCCTAATTAGATGGGACTAAGGCGGACAAGTGGTGTTCTGCCTTAACCTTTTGCTTGTTCTCTTTCTATTTCTCCGCCCCATTCTCTTTAATAACAACAACAAAGAAAGTCATTTTTCCTGAATGAACAACGCTGTAAGTACCGTTACAGTACGCTTCAAGGAAAAACATTTATTGCTCTTTTGAAGGAGAAAGCTTTCCAATTGCCTGCACTTCAGTTCTGTGTAACCCTTTTGTCTTATGTCACAAAAAATAAGATAAGAATCGCTGATTTACAAATATTTAAAATGTTAGAAAAAGTTCTTTAAACATTTCTTTTCTAAAAATAATTCCATACGTCTGAAACGCTCTTTCTCTAATTCTTTCCGATAGTTCAAAATCTTACTTTTATCACGGCTTAACTGTTCTTACAACTTTTCATGAAGTGACTTATAGAATTCTTCCAAGCTAGAATATTCTTTAGACAACGCTGTTTCCAACAGATTCGGATCCAAACAGTCCAGACACTTCCTTATCTTTCTCCAATCAGAAAGTAATCTCTTGATTCTTCTGATTCATAGCCATAGATATGCATTTTTGACAGAACGGCATTAGATACAATGCAATATGACATGTTCATGGATGATTCTGTGACAAGACTTAATTTCATCAAATATTGGTTTCAAAAGTTTACCGTTATTAAACCACTTTTGAAGATGATATTATGTTTTTTAACCAGAAAGAAACGAGTACTATTTGGAAAGTCCTACTAATAAGCGTTTTTTATTATCTTAAATGAAGTTTAAAGACCAAACCACCAGAAAAGTATTTACAGCGATTCAGTTCTACTATAGCATTGATATAGTCTTTCCAAAAGGAATAGTGAAATCCGACATTAACACTCTCACTATCATACTCAGCCATTAGGTTCAAGCCATTAAGAGCACTTCTAGTCCATGTTCCATTATACGGCAAATCAAATCGATAATTCATACCCACACATAAACCTTTAACATTCCGCTGCCTACCTTTCAATTCATCAATCCGCTTCATTTTCCAAGCATATGCCACATGAACTCCCAATTGCCCATACTGCTGAAAATTGATATGCTTTGTCGCTGCTACATAATACCGACAGAAGAAACCGTTTGTTCTCTGATCAAAACTAGACGCACCGCCCTCCCATGATCCGGATCCCGGGTCATTCAACCCGAACACTACCTGTGGGGTCCAGTCCTTCCACCAGCTTTCTTTCCAAACCCTCAACCGCCCATGAAAGGAACGATCCTGGTTAACGAATTTTCCATAAGTGGAAGGTACCCAATGATAAATTCCAGGTTTAGCTTTCACCAGTACACAATCATACCCTATTTCCAACCAAGGAAAAACAGTTATATTTATGTAATAGTTAAACGTATAATAATTTCCCCACCATTCTTTAGAAGGTATGATTTGAGGTGCCAAAACACTTCCCCCTATCATAAAAGTCTTATCACGTTGCATGTCAGCACTAGGCATCTGAAGCAAACCAGTCGTACCATACATGTATTGACCATATGTCACCAACATATTTCCCAAAAGGAATAGCAATACTCCCCACCTCTTTATTGGTAAACTCCATTTACACACTTGCATTGTATTGTTTTCCATACAGCTTGGCATTCAAGAATGCTCCAACTTTCTTCCAAAAATGATAAGGACCTATAGGGACATACTTAATTTCTTTATATTTCAATTGATTGGCTTCTATCCAAACATCTAATAATAATTCACTTACCCGTCCAAATAATCTAGCTTGAAACGAATCCATTCCTCTCAAATCTATCCGTTTTTCCAATTGAGACAAAATGTCAAATAACCATGTACAATACTTATCTACCCATTCTTTTTTCATCACAAACATATTAAACATATGTGCACTCCGTCGCTTCAATACCTTATCATAAGTTAATAAATATTGAGGATAATCTGTTGCTATAATTTCTCGAGTAAGTTCCAAATGACGGATATCATGAGTATGACAATAGTGAGAAGCTAGCGTTTCTATCCAATAACGACGTTTCACCGGGAGAATTATATCATAATTTTGACATAGATATTCCGCTTGCTTCCTTGTTAGTACACTTTCCCAATTGTTCCCGATGCGTTTTAAGCAAAAGTGCCTTCGATAGTGAACTAGTCCAATATAGTCTGAATTCAAATTTTTCCATCCCCAATATAAGGCTGTCAATTCGCAATAATACGGATTTTTTTCTGAAATGTTCTCACCCGTGTCATCTCCCTGAAAACGTCCTTCTAAACGAGACAGAGCATTGCCCACCTTTATCGGCAGATACAATCCGTCATCATGAGGCATGAAGTAGTCCTTGTGCGTGGCCACTAAAATTTTGATATCCATAGGTATTAATATTTAAACAGATATATTTCTCTAATATTTTATTTTTACGATACAAGCTATATTTTATATAAATTCATTAATTCCTCTACTGTTTGATGGATATCAAATCCACATCGTTCCAATTCACTATATGTATCATACCGTCTATGTCTCTGTAATTCTACTATCTGTTTCACCCACATATCTTTACTTCTTTCATCAACAGGCAAATAATAAACTTCATTTATTAGTTTTGCTTCTTTTGTTATTGCCGAAGAAAAAAGAACAGGCAATCCAGCTGCTTGTGCCTCTACTCCAACAATAGGTAATCCTTCAAAATGTGAAGGTAACAAGAACACATCCATAGCTTGAAACAGCTCAGATACATTATAACTGATCCCATAAAAAATCACATCATTTATTAAACCTAATGATATTACTTTTTGCTCTACTACATTCCGTAAATCTCCTTCACCTACTAACAAAAGAATGGCTGATGGCACAATTTTCTTAACTTTTGCAAATACATCAATCAAATATTCATGATTTTTCTGATATGCAAAACGTCCAACATGTCCTATTACAAAACAATCTCTAATACCTAGTCTATTTCGAACCTCTTGACGTATCACAGTATTAAATCTAAATTGATTCAACCTTACACCATTATTTATCTTTTTTACTCTATGTGCATCAATATTAGGAAACATCCATTAGAAGATGCTAAATCGGAACAAGAAACAAAATCTGTTGCTGTATATTTTAACAGATTTCGACATATCCAATGATAAATGTATTTCATCCAGCGTTTTTTCCCATCTACACTTGAAGCATGAGAATGCTAAAATTATTTTTTTCACTCTTGCTATATTACAAGCTATTCCTGGCACCAATAATTTATTTGCTACATCAGCATGAATGTGTACACAATCATACTGATGTTCTTTAAGCAAATTGTATAAATTATTAATACAATACAATTGCTTTAATATCTTATTTTTCTTATATCCAATATAGTAGACAACACACCCCAAGTTTTTTAAATATTCAATATTATCAGGATTTTCAAAAGGCTCTATAGCCGCTATATCTATTCGAAGCTTTTCTCCTTTATTGAGTATCAAGTTTTTTACCAAAGCATAAACACCTCCCATACCAATATCATCTACATTTACTTCCAATACTTTCATATAATTTATTAATAAAAAGTTTGAACCAATTCCTTTTAAGAACAAGACATGGTGTGACTTTAGCTTTTCTTGCTCCTAATATGTCAGCCTTTATACTATCACCATAATGTAAATGTGCAACATCCTTTATTCTCCATTCTTTGTGTACAATCTTAAACAAGTCACCACTTATTTTATCACATCCATATTCATTAGAAACAATAATGCCTTGTATCCATCTATTCCACATTTAGTTAATATTTTTATCAAACAGTTTTTGGGTAAATACATATCAGAAATCAACACTAATGGAACTCCCATATTTTTCAGTTCATTAAATAACTCCACAATTTGACTACGCGGATAGCACGAGTTTATTTCCGTGTGGATTTCTTCATTTTTCAATTTTTTACAAGTTTCAAAGTCGTAACCTTCCAAAGCGTTATATATATCATCTAAATTCACTTCTCCTGTTTTTGATATATTTCTAGCAATATGCTCAGCTATAATTCTACGCTTTTGAAAATCCATTGCCATTTCATAATTAGAAAAACAGCCAACTCCTACCTGAAAAAAAAATATCCGTTGGTTTTTCTACATTACGTTCAATTAAAGTATCAAAAATATCAAAAGAAACGATATCGTATTTTTGGGCTTTATATAATTCTTTTTTTATTTTCATCTACGAATAAATTTATAAATCCAATAATAAGGAAATGGAATTTTAAATGCCTCTTTCATAAAACCTGTTTTCCACATACTATTACTCAAAGCCAAAAAAAATTCTTTTGGGCTATAACAAAATACATTTTTTTGAGGTAAGAAATAAGTCTTTTTTGCCATCAGTCGTATAAAAAAAGCGAAAAATCTTAGTTTGAGACAAAGTAGGATACATCCCAAATTTCATTAATGGCATATACAATGATTTATTATTTTCAGTATGAATATGCTGTTGTGTAGCCTTATAGACATAATCCAAAGCTCCTTTTTGAAAGTCTTTTATATAATTTATTATAACATTATCATCAGCATATTCATAAGGTTTGAGTATAGGTATAATCTTTCCTTCTCTTTCATCATAATAATCTGTAGATCCTTCCAAACTCTGAAAAAGTTTTTCTACTCCTCCAAAAAACATAATAAAGGCTTCCGAAATTTCAAATCATTTTCATGGAATAAATAGCCTTTAGCTTTTCCCGTTAAAGGAACTATTGGATTTACACCAACATAATATCCTATTATATTTGCCTTAATCCCACTTAAAGCCAAAAGGCACTCTAAATAATATTGCATTGAGCCATGCCAGCCAATATCTACAATTGCACAATTACCTCTCATTCCTATTTGTTCTAAGTAACAGACTAATTTGTCATACTGCCTTCGTGAAAGTTCATTTATTCTATCTTTACAAGCTTGATAAATAAAATTCACCTGTCCATTAGTTGGCAAAGTAGCAAATAAAATGTTTTCTTCCCACTTTAACCCTACTTTTATCAATATATCATCCACATCCTCATATCTTAAACCATAATAAGATGCAACTTCAGAAAATGAAATGAAACGTTGTTCAGATAGATATTTCAATGAATCCACATAACTCTGACATTTCCATAATAATGCATGGCGTAAACTATTTCTAGAAAAATAAACATACTCATGTGGAAGTTCCAAAAATAAATAATTATCCATTACTGAATATGCTTTTTGCATCATATATCCATCACGGGAAAAGAAAAAAATTTTTTTCTATAGAATCATTTTTCAAATGATTCCTTAACCAACCAGTAAATCCATATAAAAAAGGTCCAAATATAGTATAACCGAAATGATAATAACAATCCTTTTCA
>ENA-OQKS01000032-OQKS01000032.1-human-gut-metagenome-genome-assembly--contig:-NODE-32-length-38055-cov-4.399731_pt1 | contig 38055 bp, 22 predicted proteins | sample MGYA00242804_ERZ504808 | MGnify/ENA primary metagenome ERZ504808 (study PRJEB26092, sample SAMD00036375) | human gut metagenome | host: Homo sapiens | study: EMG produced TPA metagenomics assembly of...
ACGGGAAAGAATGACGAGGGTAGTTAATTAATAAAACTGCCGAATTTCCTTTTGTACGGCAAGGAATTAGTTTTGCATTCGTGATTGTCGATTTGATTTTCAGACGGTTTTTTACAATTCCTTCAAATTGCATTAGCCGCTCAATGTCTTCATCGGTCATTTGTGCTACCAGTTCGGCATCAAAATTATAGAAAGCTTTACGATACCCCTCTCTTTTTCTAAGAATCGTTATCCAGCTTAGTCCTGCTTGGGCACTTTCCAATACAAGAAACTCAAACAGCGTCTTGTCATCGGTAACTAACTTTCCCCACTCTTGGTCATGGTATTTCACATACAATTCGTCTGTTCCGCACCAACCGCAACGTCCGTTTGTTATATCTTGCATAATTCTAATATTTGTGATATAGAACAAATGTAGTGGATTCATGGCATTATGCCAAATTTAAAAGGACTATTTTGTGGCATAAATACCTATAAAAAGTTATTGCATAGTATATATATTCCGTAAAATGGGGGAAAAGATTACCTATATCAGGTGATTGTTTCCCCTTTTCTTTTTACGGACCTTTGCATTCTCAAAAATTAAGAATTTAGAATTATAGGTATTCATGGTAAAAAGACAGTTACAAAGGATCAGTTTAGGCTCTCTTTTTTTTATAATCGGAGCGATATCTATCTTTGCACAATCTAAGACAATGGTATCCGGTAAAGTAATATCCAAAGAAAAACAGGAAGTCGTAGATTTTGCAACCGTATATTTGAAGGGTACAACTTATGGATGTACAACGAATGAAGAAGGTATCTATCATCTTCATGCACCGGCAGGGAAATACACGCTGGTTGTTTCGGCTATAGGATATAAGACTATAGAAAAGCCTGTAACTTTGGTTCATGGTGAAAGAATTAAGATGAATGTAATGATTGACCCGTCAGTGACTGAGTTGGGTGAAGTGGTAGTGGTGTCTAACGGGGTTTCCCGTGTGAAACGTTCCGCATTCAATGCGATAGCTGTAGATACAAAAGAATTCCAGAATTCTACCAAGAATCTGAGTGATGCTTTGGCTAAAGCTCCGGGGATGAAACTCCGTGAGTCGGGGGGGGGTAGTTCGGATATGCAATTGATGTTGGATGGTTTCAGTGGCAAACATGTGAAGATATTTATTGACGGTGTACCTCAGGAGGGAGTAGGGAGCTCTTTTGGCTTGAATAATATTCCTGTGAATTTTGCAGATAGGATTGAAGTGTATAAAGGGGTGGTTCCTGTAGGATTTGGCACGGATGCTATAGGTGGTGTTATCAATATTGTAACCAATAAGAAGAAACGTAATTGGTTTTTGGATGGCTCCTATTCATACGGGTCGTTCAATACGCATAAATCGTATGTGAATTTCGGACAAACTTTCAAAAACGGCTTTACTTATGAAATAAATGCTTTTCAAAACTATTCGGATAATGATTATCAGGTGGACGCACCGGTAGAGGACTTTGAAACCGGAAGAATTGATAAAGATAAAAGGGTACGTGTGAAGCGCTTTAATGATACCTATCATAATGAGGCGGTTATAGGTAAGATGGGTATTGTGGATAAGAAATGGGCAGACAGATTGATGTTGGGCTTTACTTATTCACACATGTATAAGGAGATACAGACCGGAGTACGTCAGGAAATAGTCTATGGGGAAAAGCATCGTAAAGGACATTCGTTGATGCCGTCATTGGAATATAGTAAACGTGGTTTATTCATCAAAGGTCTGGATGTGGCATTGACTGCCAATTATAATAAAAATGCAACGACAAATATAGATACAGCTTCCTATAAGTACAATTGGTTGGGTGATAGAAAATTAATGAACTCACCCGGTGAACAATCCAATCAATATTCACGGGCGGATAATAACAATTGGAATGGAACATTAACCGTTAATTACCGTCTGGCGAAAATACATATGCTGACCTTTAATCATGTGTTGAATACTTTCCGCCGTTCTAACACTTCTTTGTTGGCTAAGATGGAATCGGAGGATGCCATAGCTAAAGAAACCCATAAGAATATCTCCGGATTGTCCTATCGGTTGATGCCGTCTGATAATTGGAATCTCTCAGTATTTGGAAAATATTATAGTTTGTATGTGGCAGGTCCTATGGCTACGACTACGAATCAAGATGATTATGTCCGTACTACCCGAAACATGAATTCCATAGGATATGGAGCTGCGGGAACTTATTTCATTCTACCCGGTTTGCAGGCGAAATTGTCATACGAAAAAGCATATCGTCTGCCTACTATTGAAGAAATGTTTGGAGATGAGGATTTGGAAATGGGAGATATCAGTATAAAACCGGAGAGTAGTGATAATTTGAATTTTAATTTGAGCTATAACAGAACATTTGGCAGGCATTCTGTATATATGGAAGGTGGAGTGATTTATCGGAATACAAAAGATTATATTCAGCGTAATATTGCGGATTTGAGTGGTGGTAAATATGCCGCGAAATATATTAATTACGGTAAAGTATTGACGAAAGGATATACTGTTTCTGCTCGTTACGGTTTTGGTAATTGGGTGAGTATAGGAGGTAATTTTACCAAAATGGATGTACGCGACAATATGAGAACATCTATTTCCAGCAGTGCGGAAAATCTGGCTTATAAAGAACGGATGCCGAATCTGCCCTATATGTTTGCTGATTCGGATGTTACTTTTTATTGGCGGGATTTAGGAAGGAAAGGCAATATGTTGACCGTGTCTTATGATAATCAATATCTGCATAACTTTACTTATTATTCTTCCCGAATAGGCTCAAATAAGGGGGATTATGTGGTACCTGATCAATTCTCACACAATATATCCTTTTCTTATAGTTTGCAAAAAGGACGATATAACGTATCATTGGAATGTCGTAACTTCACAGATGAGAAGTTATATGATAATTTTAGTCTTCAGAAGGCCGGTAGGGCTTTTTATGGTAAACTGCGTGTTTGTTTCGGTAATTAAAGAATTGGAAAAAGGAGTTTATAATTAATTGGATTTAAAATTAAATAGAAGAATAAAATGAAGAAAGATTTCTTTTTGAACGGATTTACTGCTATTGCCATAGTAGGAATGGCGTTGAGTGCATGTACGGATAATGAGCCGGATTACGGTTTGGGTACCGAGGCTAAAGGTGAGTATGTTATTGCATCGTCGGTCACAGCGTCTGGAAATACAACGAATGTGCTGCTTACTTCTGAAACGTTGGATAAAGGTACTGTTTCTACAGTGAATAATGGTCTTGTGAATGATGGTGCAACTCAATGGGTGTTTTACAAGAATCAATATCTTTATGCGCTGACTTATAATCAAGGGAATGCAGGTACGACCCGTTCTTATATCATGGATTCAAATAATGAAGTAAAGGCTCGTTCGGGGGAGTTTGCCGTAAAGAGATTTACTACTTACGGTATTTATGATAAATATATCATGACCTCGTCTACCGGTGACGGACCCACAGCGTATGCTGATGAGAATGGATATTTACCAAAGATGTTTTTGCTTTCTTATTTGGACGTATCTGCTGAAACATTTACAACGAATGATACTCAAAATAAGGCTTATATGTCCGAAAACTTCTTGGGAAATGGAGAATATGTAACATTGGCCGGCATATTGGAACGAAATAATAAACTGTATAGCGCTGCTATTCCAATGGGGTTAAGTCAATATGGTTCGGCTACTGACGGGGGAAAGTGGATACTTCCCGGCAATGAGGATTTGGTAAAGACAGAAGATGGTGGTTCCAACAGCAGCAGTTATAAAAAAGGTGAATTGCAATGGACGCAATATCCCAATAAATGCTGGGTGGCTATTTTTGATGATGAAACGCTGACAAATAAAAAAATCATAGAAACAGATAAGATCAGTTATGCTTGCGGGCGTTTTAAATCACAGTATTATCAAACGATTTGGGCGGCAGATAATGGTGATATTTATGTATTTTCTCCTAGTTATGCCAAAACAATGGCTGATAAACGGCAACAGACTACCTTGGATGCCGGAGTAGTACGTATAAAGGCTGGAACGGAAGAGTTTGATCCTGATTATTATTATAGTATCGAAGCGCAGACCGGAGGTAAATCTTTCATTCGTTGTTGGCATATTACGGGAGATTATTTCTTGTTGTTGATGTATGATCGTTCCTTGACTGAAACTGGTTTCACAGCTAATCAGTTAGCGATATATAAAGGAGAAACCGGAAAACTGACTTATGTAACTGGTTTGCCTTCTGCCGATTTGATCTCCGGCTTTGGCAATACTCCGTATGTGGAGAATGGATATGCCTATATGGCTGTAACTACAACAGAAGGATATCCGTCTATTTATAAAATAGATCCGGTTGGTGCGGTAGCGACAAAGGGTGTTTCTATAGAAGCGACACAAATCAGTGGCGTCGGTAAACTGCAACCTCAGAACTGAGTATTGTAATAATATAATGGGAGTCTGCGGGCAGTATGTGCTTATGCAGACTCTTTTTATGAATCGTATCGAAGATTTTATGAAGAAAATATTTCGCCAAATACATCTTTGGCTTTCTGTTCCTTTCGGGTTAATCATTTCCTTGATTTGCTTCTCGGGAGCCATGTTGGTTTTTGAAAATGAAGTGATGGAACTGGTCAGGCATGAACTTTATTATGTAAAAAAGGTAGAGACAGTTTCACTTCCTGTTGATCGATTATTGGAAGAGGTAGAACTCATGTTACCCGACAGTGTGTCTGTCACAGGAATCAATGTTTTCTCTGACCCGGAACGTGCTTGGCAGGTGAATTTGTCCAAGCCTCGTCGTGCTTTCATGTATGTGGATCAATATACTGGTGAGATTAAAGGTAAATATGAACGTCCTGCATTTTTTGTGACTATGTTCAGGCTGCATCGCTGGCTGTTGGACAGTATGAAAGCGGATGGCGGAGCCTTCTGGGGAAAAATGATTGTAGGTGTCAGCACCCTGTTGTTTGTCGTGGTTTTGATATCGGGTATCGTTATCTGGTGGCCTCGTACACGAAAAGCCTTGAAAAATAGTTTAAGAATATCTGTCGGCAGGGGCTTTAGAAGATTTTGGTATGACCTGCATGTTGCAGGTGGTATGTATGCGCTGTTTTTTTTGTTGGCTATGGCCCTTACCGGGCTAACATGGTCTTTTGGATGGTATCGGACAGGTTTCTATAAAGTGTTTGGCGTGGAAGTACAGCAGGAGGGAGGTGCTCATGGTGGGGTGACCCGGCGTGGGGGGAAAGGCGGCGACCAATCCGGAAAGAATGTTTCTCATTCTTCGTCCTATGTTTGTTGGCAACAAGTTTATGAACAATTAGCCCTGAATAATCCCGGCTACAAGCAGATAACCTTATCAGATGGGGCAGCAAATGTCTCTTTCAATACCTTCGGTAATCAACGTGCTTCCGATCGTTATAAATTCAATCCTCATAGTGGTAAGATTGATAAGGTAGTTTTATATAAAGATGCTGAGAAGGCTGGAAAGATTCGCGGATGGATCTATTCTGTACATGTTGGTAGTTGGGGCGGTATGCTTACCCGTTTACTGACGTTTATAGCAGCTTTGATAGGAGCCACTTGCCATTGACAGGATACTATTATGGATAAACGTATTTGGAGAAAGAAAGTAAGAGTAAGTTGAATATCTTTTGTTATAAGATTAGGGGGCGAAAAAGAATTTTTATCATATGACCTGTTGTCGTGAATGACAGGTCATATGATATTGTTACAGGATTTTTTTAGAACCACTTTATCTTTCTGAAAATAACAAAAGCCAACGCAGACAATGTGATGGATGCCAAAATAATAAAACTAAAAGCATGTGGTAATGCATCTACATGTACATCTACATTCATTCCATAGAAACTAGCTATTAATGTGGGTACCATCAGAATGATGGAAATACTGGTCATGCGTTTCATGATGGTGTTCACATTGTTGGATATGATGGAAGCAAATGCGTCCATGGTTCCGGTTAAGATATCACTGTAGATATTAACCGTGTTATATGCTTGTTTTAATTCAATAACTACATCTTCTACCAAATCGCGGTTTTGATAATCTTTTTCCTGGAAGATACTTTGCAATTTACCTACCATCACCTCATTTCCACGAATGGACGTATTGAAATAAACCAATGTTTTTTGTAGTTTCATCAATCTGAGCAGGTCCTCATTACGTATGCTCCTTTCCAATTCTTTTTCTGCGGCAGCTACATCATTGTTTATTTGTTTCAGATATTTCAAGAACCATACGGCAGATGAGTAAATTAACCGTAAAATCAATTCAAATTTATTAGGCACAATGATTCCTTTACGTCGGGTGTGGTCAATAAAATCAGGAATCATTTCAGTGGAGTGATAACACACGGTAACAATGATTTCATTGTTTGTAATGATACCGATGGGGATAGTGATATAAGGGATGCTTCCCTGTTGTTGCAGGGGGATTCGGATAATGGTCAGTAGCCAGTTGTCTTCCGTATCCGTTCGCGGACGTTCATCCATATCGGCGATGTCCTCTAAAAAAGCTTCGGGAACTTTTAATTCTTTAGTCAGAAACTCAAAATCACTTTGGTCGGGGCATTCTACATTCACCCAGCAGTTTGGCATCCATTGTGGCTTTTCTACAAAGCCATTCTCACAATAAAGATATTTTCTCATCTTATTGCCTCCTTTCGTTCGTTTATATCCGTTCAGAGGCATTCAGAGTAGTGATTGCCCTGTCGGATCAGTTAATACTATTGCACGTTCGTGGTATTGAATCGTCCATTTTTATTGATTGTTTTTTGTTTAAAGCGGTACAAAAGTACATAAAACCTTTAAAGGACAGACAGAAGTCAGGAGGCTTTTATATTTTTTTTAAGAATATCACCGGAAAGCAATCAGTGCCCGAGCAATGATGGTTTTGTCGCCATAGCACAGTTCTAACGTACTGTGTTTACCGATTAAGTTCCCTGGCGGAAACTATTGTTGTTAAAACATTTAGCATCCTTTTAATTACATGCAAAATTCACTTAAAAATCGTTTGTCCAATACCTATTTATGATGAATCTTGTTCTATATAATCCTAATAATTAGGTATTGTGGAAGGTGCTGAAGTCGGTTACCTTTGCAAATGTAATAATTACAATTTAAAAATCAGTTTTAATTTAAAAATAAAAAGAGTATGGAACCAATTATTAATTCACAAGTTCCTGAATTTAAAGTTCAGGCATTCCATAATGGAGAGTTTAAAACCGTAACTAATAAAGATATTGAAGGTAAATGGGCTATTTTCTTCTTCTATCCTGCTGACTTTACGTTTGTATGCCCTACCGAACTTGTAGATATTGCTGAAAAGTATAATCAGTTCAAAGAAATGGGAGTGGAAGTATATTCTGTAAGCACCGATTCACATTTCGTTCATAAAGCATGGCATGATGCGTCTGAAAGTATCCGCAAAATCACTTATCCGATGTTGGCAGATCCTACAGGTGCTTTGTCGCGTGCATTTGGTGTGATGATTGAAGAAGACGGTATGGCTTATCGTGGTACTTTTGTAGTGAATCCCGAAGGCAAGATCAAATTAGCTGAAATTCAGGACAACAGCATCGGGCGTAATGCTGATGAACTTCTTCGTAAGGTAGAAGCTGCCCAGTTTGTAGCCACTCATGATGGTGAGGTTTGTCCTGCTAAATGGAAGAAAGGTGCTGAGACCTTGAAACCGAGTATTGATTTGGTAGGTAAAATTTAAAGTATAGAACTCATGTTAGATAGTGCGATAAAAGATCAGTTAAAAGGTCTTTTTGCCCAATTGGAAGCGCACTATACTTTTGACATCTTTGTCCACCCTCAGCACGAAAGTCGTGCCGAGTTGGTGGACTCGTTGGAAGAAGTGGCTTCCTGTTCGGATAAACTTTCCTGTCGGTTGCAGGATAGTGAAGGGCTGAAGTTTATCCTTTTAAAAGAAGGAAAGGATACGGGAATCACATTTCGTGCCGTACCTGGTGGTCATGAATTTACTTCTTTGTTGATGGCTGTTCTGAATGCTGACGGCAAAGGAAAGAATTTTCCGGACGAGTTTATTACCAGACGTATCAAGGCATTACAGGGGCCGATTAGTTTGACCACCTATTTGTCTCTCACCTGTACCAATTGTCCCGATGTGGTTCAAGCTTTGAATATGATGGTACTTCTGAATGGTCAGATACGCCATGAGGCAGTAGATGGATCTATAAATGAAGAAGAAGTAGAACGGATGAAAGTACAGGCCGTTCCTACTGTATTTGCTGATGGTGAACAGATTCATGTGGGGCGTAGCAGTATGGGGGATCTGTTGGAGAAGCTGGAAGCCCGTTACGGTTCGGTGGAATTGGAAGCTGTTGAGACAAAAGAATATGATGTACTGGTAGCCGGTGCTGGTCCTGCCGGTGCGACAGCTGCTATCTACTCGGCTCGTAAAGGGTTGAAAGTAGCAATAATAGCCGAGCGTATTGGTGGACAAGTCAATGAAACGATGGGGATTGAGAACTTGATATCTGTGCCTCAGACTACCGGTAAACAGTTGGCCCAGGATCTGAAAAAACATTTGGCGGAATATCATATTGATATTTTAGAAAATCGCCGGATAGAGAAAGTGGAAGTGGCAGAGGGCATGAAAGTGTTGTCTGTGAAAGGTGGAGAAACGTATAAGGCTCCCGTATTGATCATTGCTACCGGGGCGAATTGGAGAAAATTGAATGTTCCCGGTGAAGAAAAATACATCGGTCATGGAGTTGCTTTCTGTCCTCATTGTGACGGACCATTTTTATAAAGATAAGGAAGTAGCAGTCATAGGTGGTGGAAACTCCGGGGTTGAGGCTGCTATTGATTTGGCGGGAGTCTGTTCCAAAGTGACTGTATTCGAATTCATGGATACTTTGAAAGCGGATACTGTTTTGCAGGAGAAAGCTAAAAGCCTGCCCAATGTGGATATTATTACTAATACTCAAACGGTAGAGGTGTTAGGAAACGGTGATAAAGTGGTGGGGCTTATAAAGAAAGACCGTTCATCCGAAAAAGAAGAGATCTTTGCCTTGGATGGTATTTTTGTCCAAATAGGTTTGACTGCCAATAGCACTTTGTTTAAAGAATTGCTGGAAACGAACCGCATGGGTGAAATTCTGACTGATAAAAATGGCCGGACCTCTGTAAAAGGTATCTATGCTGCCGGAGATGTAACGGATGTTTCCTATAAACAGATAGTTATAGCAATGGGGGAAGGCGCCAAGGCTGCTTTAGCTGCATTCGAAGACCGGATGCGCGGAACGATTTATTAGTGATAAGTGGTTGGTGGTGAATAGTGGGTGCATATCGCAGTATTTACCACTAATCTTATCACTAAAAAAATGCACTCTTTGTATGTATATTGGTGAGAATATGCTTTCTTTGTAGGTGAATCACCGTTTACAGCATTGATATGGCAGAATCGAGACGTACTTCATTGAAAGATTTGGCACAGATATTAGGTGTATCCATACCTACAGTATCCCGTGCCTTGAAAAATAGTCCCGAAATCAGTCGGGAACTTTGTATTAAAGCTCAAAAATTGGCAAAAGAGATGAATTATCACCCCAATCCTTTTGCTATGAGTCTCCGGAAAAATACTCCCCGTACCATTGGAGTAATTGTACCTGATATTGTTACTCATTTCTTTGCGTCTATTTTAAGTGGTATAGAAGATACCGCTATAGCAAACGGCTATTTTGTTATCATCACGACTTCCCATGAGTCATACGACCATGAGAAAAGAAATATTGAGAATTTGGTCAATATGCATGTGGAAGGTATTATAGGTTGTTTATCTCAAGAAACAACAGATTATGCCCATTGGTTGAGTTTGGATGATATGAATATGCCGCTTGTTCTATTTGATCGTGTTTGCATGCCTGACCGTTTTTCTACGGTAGTGGCTGATGGAGTATATTCTGCTCAGATGGCGACACAGCACTTGTTGGATCATGGAAGCAAACGGATTGCTTTTATCGGTGGTGCAAACCATCTGGATATAGTAAGAAAGAGAAAACATGGTTACCTTGAAGCGTTAAGGGAAAATAAGATACCTATTGAGAAAGATTTGGTTGTGTGTCGGAAAATTGATTTTGAAGAAGGGAAAATAGCTACAGAAATTTTATTATCGCTTCCGGAGCCTCCCGATGCAATTCTTGCCATGAATGATACATTGGCATTTGCCGCTATGGAAGTGATTAGAAATCATAATCTTCGTATTCCTCAGGATATAGCGCTTATTGGGTATACAGATGAGCAACATGCCAATTATGTAGTGCCTCGCCTTTCGGCCGTCTCGCATCAGACTTATAAGATGGGGGAAGCCGCATGTCAGATGTTGATTGATAAGATTAAGGGAGATAAAAAAATCAGGCAAATCATTATTCCTACTTGTTTGCAGGTGAGGGAAAGCAGTATAAAAAGGAAGGATTGAGAACCGAAATGTATTTTAAGAAGAGAATAAGGCTGAACTCTTCACAAAGAGCCAACCTTATTTCTTTATATATTGGAGTATTATTGAGTGACCAACGTAATAATGGAACGTGCCGGGATCACAACTTTTTCATGGTTTTTGATGCTTCCTACCGGTAGAAGATTCTCTCCATCTTTATCCGAAGTACGATAGATTGTCCAGTTTTTTATAATTCCGTTACGCTGATAGAAAGTAAACTCTTTATCTTCCGCTGCATAATTAATCATAACGAAAACCTCCTTTCCGTCTGTATTTTGGTATGCTGAACACATTAGTCCGGTTACATCCGTATCGCCTTCAGGAATGATTTTCCCTTGGTTGTCTTTGGCTATAATTGCTTTCCGAACAGCTCCCGGGCGTATAAATCTACTGTAGTTTCCCAAAGCCCACATTAATTTGGAGTCTTTCACCTCACCATTCAGAAAAAGTCGGATCACTATACTCACGGATTAATCCGTCTTTATAATCTCCACCGATAGATCGCCACCATTGCCAACTGCGAGCACCTGCATATACAATGTCATGATGAATGATCCGTGCTACATATAATGCTGTCTTCATGGTGAAGTCATATCCTCCGCCTCCGCCGATTTCTTCGTCATTGCCCATGATACAGGTTTCTGTCTGCCAGAAATCCACCTTATACTTGTCTAAAGTATCTTTTAATTGACAACGGATATCGTGTAAATTATTCAGAGGAGTATTAGTCCAATAACTATGCCCTACCATCAGCCGGGGAACATTGGGAGTATCACCCAGATAGGTGGCTGTACTGTCCGGATTAAAGAAAGACTGGATTTGATACCCCCGTTCCCAATTAGTCATGTGAGTATCGAACATACAACGATAGTCAGAGGACTCATTGACTAGAATCTGTGTGTCAATTTGGTTATTTACGAACTCTTTACTGATGAGGCGTATGGCACGGGCTATTTCGCGGTTGGTAGCCGGTGTACCTTCTTGTTTGGGGCCAATCCAGTTCCAATGCCCATCGGGTTCATTGAATGGACAGAGGTAATTGAACTTGATTCCATCGTGTTTCTCCACCCCTTTTATGACATTGGCAAGAAAACGGGCAAAATTCTTATAATGCTCTTCCTTTAAGTTTAAGGTTCCTCCACGGCCTGTGTTGGTGGCAAGACCGTTTTGTGTGAAATATACGGGAGGTGAATTAAGAAATGCCAAAAATTTGTTTACACCCCGTTCTTTTGCCAGACGCAGGAAGTTGCGCTGCCCTTGTTGTTTATTCCAATTATAGTTACCATCTGCCTGAAGGAAACATTCGGTGCGCATCCAGGGAGAGGCTATCTGGCTGGCTTCTCCTTGTTCCGCACTTCCGGCTCCTACATTGAAACGCCATAAAGACAAGCCGATTCCTTTAGGTTGTCCGTTTTCATGGTTTTCCGTACTGAACAGCCAGTCGGCTACTTGGTTTTGTTTTTCTTGCGGCCATAAGCCGATAAATTGCATGCTCCAACAGTCTGATGCTCCGAAATAGTCCATGGTTTGACAGGGTTGGTCTGTTTCTATTTCAAAGTGAATGGCAGGATGTTGAGCAAACAGGTTTGCTGTTGCAAATAAAGAGAATAATAATGCTTTGTATTTCATAAAGTTGAGGGATTATTTCAGATTATAAATGACAGTTGTAACACTTTCCGAAGGCACAATTACTTGTTGGTCTGCCGTGACGTGTACCTCTTGCAAATTTTTGTTATTTGTTGTTGTATAAGTAGTGATGGAGCTTATTTCACTTACCCATTCTTTATGAATTTCGTTTAGCCGGACTCCTTTTTCTGATAGATTGGTATAAACAGCAACAATTTTATCTTTTTTCGGTGAAATCCATGCTGACCCGAAGAAACTGGATGATTCATTCATGTTAAGCATGATACGGCGATAACCCGGTCGGATGAATAGGCTGTAGTTACCTAATACCCAAAGTGTGGGAGTAGCTTTATAAGTGCCTTCTTTCTCTATATCCCCATAAACTCCATCGGAGGGTTCCAGTGAAATCAGTAAGAAGCGGTTTTTGTGTCCCCAGCGGGGGATATCCATTGAGGTCCAGTAACTCCAGGAGGAAACTCCTGCTATAGTTAGGTCATTGTGTATTACTTTTGACATATAAAGTGCAATGTCCATTTCGGTTGCTTGGTCATAGCCTATAAACTCGGAAGAGCTGTATCCGTCGCCTAACATACTCCACTCACTTTGCCATATTTCTACATCATATTGTTGGGCTGCTTGGGCCAGTTGTTTCCGGACATTACGCATACCATCCCATGTGCCATCTGTCCAGTAGCTGTGGCCGCAGATAAGTTTCTTTACATGAGTCAGGTTGCCTATATAGGTGGAAGTTCCAGGTGTGAAAAATGCTGAAAGTACGTTACTATGGGCGGCATCATTCTTAAATTTGTAGAGATATTCATAATCTCCAGATTCCCCTGGAAGAATATCAATAGAAAGACCGGCAGAAGTGATGGCGGTATCCAATTCACGTATAAGTCTGGCTACTTCATCATTAGTCCATCCGCTGCCTTCCTGGCCGCTGTCCCAATTATATTGGGGTTCGTTAACTGGTGAGATATGTGTCACTGGATATCCTTCGTTTACATAGTATTTTGCTACATCTGACATGTATCTGGCAAAGTCCGTATAACATTCATCCTTCAAATTAGAAACTCCTCCGCTATTGGAGAATCCTTTTCCGTTGGAGGTATATTGTACAGGAGGGGTATTGCTGAAAAGTACTATACTCTGACAACCAAACTCTTTGGCGCGCTGCAAGAAGTAGCGCTGCCCTTTACAGCGTGTCCAGTCTAATGTTAAGTCATCAGTCAGATAAGATTCTGCTCTGCGTGATTTGTCTTCTATTCCACTTGCTTCACCTTGTTCTGCACTGCCACCACCTAGATTCACACGCCACATGGAGAGTCCTATACCTTTAGGTTGTCCTGATTGTATTTCAGAAGAGAATAGCAGTTCACTGATTTTGTCACGATTCGTTATCCAGCTTTTTCCTACGAAGGCAGGTGCCCAACAATCTGATGCGCCAAATCCTGTCAGAGTCTGAAAAGATTGTCCGGCATCTATGGTTACTGTTTTTTCTACGTTTATGCTGCTGTCCGGTTGCCCCGATGTATCCGGTGTTTGGGGAGAATCGTCACTGCAGGCTACAGTAGAAAAGAACAGTGGAAGAGTAAAAATATATTTTAGTTTCATTGTTTTAGATGGATTAAAAAATAGTCGCGGATAATCCTAGCAAACTATCCGCGACAGAATATAAAGACCTATTGAATGTTTAATTCCTGTAACAATCTGTTCTTTTTGGAAAATGATTAATTCCAGCCCGGATTTTGGGTGATAGAACCATTAGACATTGTAATCTCATATAAAGGTATCGGGAATACCATATCCCGGTTTTCGTTGAAGCTGATTCCTTTATCACTTGCCTCACCTTGATTTTCCCATTCGTAAATGTCGCGGGTAGCGGGATCTGTATTGTATTTTACAAATGTACCGTTTGCTCCCATCAGGTTACAAATCATTTTCTTGCCATTGTCATCTGTCCAACGGCGGATATCATAGATTCTGTTTTGTTCCCATGCCAGTTCCAAACGACGTTCTAGCCGGATAGCTTTGCGAAGCTCGTTCCCACTGGATGTGACAGCAGGTAATTTTACACGATTCCGTACCTCATTAAGGTAGGTACGTGCTGTACCATCTTCGCCCAATTCGTTGCAGGCTTCAGCATACATCAACAATACATCTGCATAGCGTAAGATACGATGATCTAATGGAATTTTGTCGATATTGTATACTTCCGGACGTTTTTCAATAGGTACAAAATACTTCCGGACAATACGTGCTGATTTATGTTGTGACGGATCTATAATATAACATTCGGGATCCCAACCGTACTTTTCGATATAATCTTTATAATTGGCGATTTTTGTGTTGTTTTCAACGAACTTGTCGAAGTTATTCTCTCCGGCAATTTCTGTACAACCGGTTTTAATGATAGTCCAACGTAAACGTTCTGTATCTCCTGCATCGATGTAGGCTTGTTCGAGGTTAGCGGTTGGCTGTCCCCAAGACCATCCGTCGCCGGGACCACTACGGGCACCGGTAATAACAGTCAAAGAACCACCCAATGCATAAGTTCCATCATACATATATTGTACTTCAAACAGACTTTCTTCGCTATTGTTATGGTCAACATCCCATACATCACCGAAGTTGTCGAGTAATTTATATTCACCTTCGTCGATGACTGTTTTCAATACATCATGTGCCTCTTGCCATTTGCTTTGGTAGAGGTAAACCTTTCCCAATAGGCCTAATGCAGCTCCACGGGTAGCGCGTCCCATATCTGTAGCAGCATATTGACTACGTTGTGGCAACACATCAGCAGCGGCTTTTAAATCATCTTCAATGAACTTATATACATCTTCGGCCGAAGCGCGGGTAATACCTTGTATTTCTTCGGGCAACAGGAAGCCTGTAATGAGAGGCACACCACCAAAATTCTTCACAAGTTCAAAATAGAAGTATCCACGGAGAAAACGTGCTTCGGCTACAAGCCGGTTCTTCATTTCTTCATCTGAGAAATCAGCTTGTGAAATGCGTTCCACTGCGATATTGCAACGTAGAATGCCTTTGTATCGATACTGCCAAAAGTTGGAGATGGCACCATTGCTTTGTCCGGTACCTTGATAGTGGGCCAAAGAAATATAGTCACTTTGACTTTGGCTGGTATTGCCCATCCAACCGTCATCACTACACATCTCGGAAAGCAACCATACTGTGTTGATATTCCACCATCCGCCAAAAGTAATGGCCTGGTAACAACCAGTAATAAATGCTTCGGCTTCTTCTGCACTTTGGAAATAAGTATCCAAATTTTGTTGCCCGCGCACTTCCTCTGTTAGGAAATCCTCACAAGAAGTGAATGTCAGCGAGGCAATCATTGTTAATATTGTTAATATCTTTTTCATGGTTTATACCTTGAGGGTTAAAATTTTAAATCAATTCCAAATAAGAAAGTACGTGGGTTAGGATAAGCGATGCCGTCAATACCGGTTTCAATTACACTGCCATCTTTACCAATCTGTGGACGTTCAGGATCCATACCTGAGTAGCTGGTGATAGTGAAAGGATTTTGAGCCGACAATGAGAGACGCAATTCGGTTCCGTTCAACCACTTCTTGGGGAGTGTGTAACCCACTTGTAATAGTTTGCAACGCATATAAGAGCCGTCTTCTACAAAGAAACTTGAAACGCGTGTGTAATTCTGATTCAAATCATTGTAGGACAGACGAGGAATATCGTTGCTGGTTCCTTCGCCATGCCATGCTTTCTGCAATGTACCTGCCCAAACGTTTTGCCCACTTACGCCGGAGTATAAACCTTTGGTCTTATTGAAAATATCATTACCGAATGTACCATAGAAGTTGGCTGTGAAATCGATGTTTTTATAGCTGAAACCCAAGTTCAAACCTACCATCAAATCGGGATATGGGTTACCGATCCATGTTTTATCATTTTCATCTAGAACTCCGTCATGATTCAAATCCTTAAAGCGAATGTCACCGGGTTGGGCATTGGATTGTACCAGCTTGCCATTTTCGTTGGTGTGAGCATAAACTTCATCCCAATTTTGGAAAATACCATCGGCTACGTAGCCGTAGAAGCGTGAAATCAAGCCACCGTCTTCATTACGGATAATTTGGTCGCTGTTGAAACCTCCAGTTTGGATAGGACCGTCACCGGAGAATTTAACAGCTTTATTTTTCACTGCGGAAAGGTTCAATCCCACATTATATCGGAAGTCTGCTACTTTGTCGTGCCAGTTCAGACTTAATTCCCAACCGCTAGCTTTCATACTACCTATATTCATCCATACTGTACTGTTCCAGTCGGGGTATCCGATGGCGAAGATATTTTGTTTCTGATAGAGCATATCAGAAGATTTCTTTTGGAAATACTCAAAGGTCATGTCTAGACGGGAGTCAAGGAAGGACATATCCACACCTACGTTCCAGTCTTCTACTGTTTCCCATTTTAGCAAATTATTGCCAACGCCTGATACCATAGTACCTGAAACACGTCCTGGAGCTGTACCGAATACATAATCAGATTGTCCTAACAAAGTCAGCGTAGCATCATTATCTATGTTTTGATTACCTACACGTCCCCAACCTCCGCGTAATTTCAAGTTACTGAAAATCTTCTGGTCTTGCATGAAACTTTCACTGATGATACGCCATGAAGCAGAAACAGAAGGGAAGATGGCATATTTGTTTCCTTTGGGGAAACGAGAAGAACCATCTGCACGAATAGAAGCTGTTAGATAGTAACGATTGTCATAGTTATACATCACGCGTCCTAAATAAGATACTAATGTGCTGTAAGCAGTTTTACCTTCTGACTTTTGGTTTTGTGTACCGGCATTTACTTCCTGCATTTGATCCATATTATTAGGAACATCGTCACGTGAGGCTTTTGATTGGAATTCAGCAAAGCGTTCAGCTGTAAAGCCACCCATTACATTAATATTATGCTTTTCTGCAAAAGTCGTGATGTAAGTAGCAGTATTAGTCCAGTTCCAATCAAGCCATTCCTGCATTTCACGGGAAACATTACTTAATGTAGATTGTTCCAAAGCATCAATATAGAATTCAGGAGTGAATTTGTCTGTACGGCGGAAGTGTGCATTAGCGCCGAACTGCGTGCGCAGGGTCAGTTTTTGAATAGGGTTTATCTGTAAATAAGTATTTACAATTGTACCCATTTCACGGGAGTGGGAATTTTGGCGAGCCAATGAACCGGCAGGGTTCCACTCCTGGTTGTTGTAAGAACGCTGATAGTTATTGAATTCGTTATCCACCCATTGATCTTCCGGCTTGAATATAGGAGTTGTGGGGTCCATAGACATGGCAGCTGAAAAAAGATCGGGGGTATCATCCCATGATTCTACACGTGGGGCAATGTCGAAACCCATTTTTACATATTTATTAAATGTATATTCTGTATTAAGGCGTGCGTTGATTTTGTCCCAATAACCATAGTCATATTGTGAATTGTTACGGTAGTAACCCATACTCAGGTTATAAACCAGTTTGTCTGAACCACCGGAGATATTGAGTGAGTAATTTTGCACTAAAGCAGTTTTGTTGATTACTTCGTCCCACCAGTCTGTTCCTCCGGGATTGGTAGTAGCGCCTGTATCATTCCAAATAGAAGTTCCTCCGTCATTTGTGTATCGGGTATTGAATACTTCTTTATATTCGGCGGCATTAGCCATTTTGGGTTTTGACAGTGTTTGGAAACCTGCAGATGCATTAAAACTGATATTTGTTTTTCCTGCCATTCCTTTTTTTGGTTGTGATTAGAATGACACCGTTAGAAGCACGTGTTCCGTAAATGGCAGCAGCCGAAGCGTCTTTTAAAACTTCCATAGATTCAATGTCATTACTGTTTAGGAAGTTGATGTTTGTACCTACCGGCATGCCATCTACTACATACAAAGGATCGGTTCCGTTTACTGTTGTTACACCACGGATTAGAACTTTTGGTTGTGCGCCCGGACCACCACCACTGGTTACTTGAACACCGTTGATTTTACCTTGCAAGGCGTCCATTGCATTACCGGTTACAGTTTCGGTAATTTCTTTTCCTTTTACGGTAGATATAGAACTGGTCAGGTCACTTTTTTTCACGGCTCCATAACCAATAACCACTACTTCGTCCAGTAATTCACTGGCATCTTTCAGCACTACATTGATAACGGTTTGTCCGTTTACCTTTATTTCTTGAGTCTCATATCCTATGCTGGAGAACACAAGTACGGCATCCTTGGCAACATCGTTTAGTGAATAATCACCATCAATACTTGTAATAGTACCTGTACCTGTACCTTTAACTTGCACTGTTGCACCAATCATCGGTTCTTTATCTGAAGCCGAGGTTACTACACCTTTTACAGTGATGGTCTGCGCATAGCTACATAGACTTGTCAGCGCAAGACACAATAATAATATTTGCTTTTTCATATCTTAAATCTAATGTTACTTGTTAATTGGCCGGAATGAGTTTAGCTCTTTCCAAATGAGCGTCGAATATAAGTTTATAATTCCCTGTGACGTTCACTGTTGGTTTTGCCCAATTGTCACCTACATGATCGGGTTTGGTCCATGCCGGATTGGTATATTTGGCTTCTTTACCATAATATCCGAAGATCTCCGGTTCGTCTGAGTTGTCTACACGCCACGTGCAATAATTCCACCATCCGTCAGAGTGCCAGTTATGAATAACGAAATTCATTTTAGTACCTGCCTCCAGGAATAGGGGGGTATCCAAATAGAATAGGTGAGGATTGGTCTTATCTTGAGTGAAACGCAGGACTTCAGTTGGGCTACTGGTCATATATCCGAAATAGAATTCCTGTAACCACGAACCACCGTCACCCCATGTGTCAAGGCTGATAGAACCGTATGTGTGAGGTATGGGGTCTACAGCATCGGCAATTGAGTAAGTATTCAGATTGTATGTACTGTTCTTCACATCAATATTAATTTCATAATAAACATTGGCTTGGTCAAGTACGATTGGCATTGCTGTTTCGGGATCGTCTGTCAGTTTGGTGTTATCCTCTGGATCAAGCCCGAAACAAATAGGAGTGAAGTCACTCTTTTGTGGTAAGAAGAATATTTTAGTTCCGGCTTTTTGACAGTAATAATTTGCTTTATACTGATATTCACCTGTATGTTCAATTACCATCGGTACCCCGAATATATCACTATTCAGTTCTTCGGCAGTTGCCACATCTGCCAGATACATTTTGGGAAAATCCGGCATTTCTGAGATATTCAATACACTGGTGGTAGTGGTTGAGTTTTCTTTCTTGTCAAAAGCGGTAATTGTCACATTATAACTTTTCGGTTCATTGGGGAATACTATTATTTCGGCAAAGTTCAATGAACTTTTTCCATCAGCATCTACACGGCGGTTGTCAAACCCGTCTATACCTGGAATATTAATTGTGACATAATCCAATGCACGATCATCTGTAGCCGTGAACCGAAGATTGAATTTCGTTTCATTTTTCATTAATACTGTAACAGTGGCATCCGGGGCAGCTGAAAATACCGGAGCTGCAAAATCTCCGTCCATTGTGATTAATACATCTTGAGATATACTGCGTCCTCCTACATCGGTTACAGTAACTTTGACTGTGAAACGTTCGCCGATTTCATTTCGGTTTATGTCAAAGTAATAACTTAAATCATAACTCTCTTGCGGAGCACCATAGATTTCGATTAAATCAATTGTCTTGTTCAAATGCAGGTCGGCACATTGTAGGCTGATAGAAGCAATACCGTCTTTGTCTTCTAATGTCCCTTCAATAGTAAATCGATGTCCCGCTCCGGACTCGATGTGGTCTGTTGCTAATGTCATTGTTGGATTTTGTCCGTCTACATCGGGGTAGTCGTTATCATCACTACATCCCGTACATAGGTTTGCAGTTACAAGAAAAGCCCATAACATGGCACCATACAAATGTTTCTTTTTCATATTTTATTAGTATTTGAAGATTAAACATCTACTCTAATAGAGGACGAATTAAATTCGTTAGTGGTGCAAATGTACGTGAAGAAGAATTAAAATCCTGATATAAATCTTGCAGAAAAGGGAGGTAAATCTTGCAATGCATGATTTATGTATCTAAAATACAGACTTTATTTGTATTTTTGAACCATATTATTTAACAATGTGTACACTGATGCTATGAGAAAGATATTCGTACTTTGGCTCTTGCTGCTGTCGGTTGTTTCATTGGCACAACCTTATTCTGTTAAGCAGCTTGGTATAGAGAAGGGATTATCCAATAATTATGTGGTGAGCATTGCTCAAGACAAACAGGGCTTTCTGTGGTTTGCCACGGAGGAAGGGTTGAACAAATTCGATGGTACCCGTTTCATTACTTATTTGAAGAATGAAGATTTGACAAGGCAGGGTATAACAGGCAATGAACTGAATTGTTTGTTGGATGATCCTCAGGATTCTATCCTTTGGATAGGCACGCAAAGGGCCGGTCTGAATGCGTATGACTATGTAAATAACTACTTTTCTTTGCTATAGGCATGATGGCGACGAACCCGAAAGTCTGATAACGGATGATGTTACTAAGATTGTGGCAGCTACAGATGGTAATCTTTGGATTACGACATATTGGCGGGGAGTAGATTATTTCGATAAAAAGGCTGGAAAATTCATTCATTACAATACTCAAACAGTTCCGGGATTGGCTAGCGATAATATTTGGTCGGTTGTTGATGGAGGAGATGGAAAGTTGTATATGGGGCATGTGCATCATGGATTCAGTGTGTTGTCTCTTAAAGATAAAAAAGTAAAGAACTTTATGCATGACCCTGAAGATCCGGTCAGTTTGCCAGGTAATGGGGTAACTTGCATTTATAAGGACTTAAGCGGTAATATTTGGCTGGGAACAGACCGGGGGCTGGCACTGTTCAATCCGGAAGCCGAAAATTTTATCCATTTTCATCATAGTGAGGACGGGGTTCCTCATACCGTATTTGATATCAGACAATTTGATGGGAATAAACTTTGGATTGCCATGGAATTTGGAGGAATAGCCATTTTGGATTTAACGCAACGTATGTTTCTTTCTCCTGACCAAGTGCGTTTTCAATATATAAAGGAAGGGGATGATGAATACAGTCTCTCTAATTCTACTGTACGTTGTTTGTTTCAGGACTCCTTTAAAAATGTATGGGCTGGTATGTGGGGAGGTGGAATTAATTTTCTTAGCCATGAATCTTCCTATTTTAATGTTTATAGTTATTCTCCTATCCAGCATTCGGGTAGTAGCCTGAATAATAAGACAGCAAGCAGTGTATGCGTAGCAAGGGATGGAAAGTTATGGATCGGAACCGATGGGGGAGGCATCAATGTATTTGATAAAGGCAAGCGGGTGGCGGTTTATAAAGAAGAAACCGGTGATTTGACTGATAATTCCATACAGGCTGCACTTTGTGATTCGGAAGGAAACCTTTGGTTTGGATCGTTTATGGGAGGAGTGGATTTTTATGATGTGAAAAAGAAAAGTTTTCACCAGATTTTTCCTAAAGATAAAACAGGGGAAGATGTGCGTGCACTGTATGAAGATGCAGAATATGTATGGATAGGAACTAGTAATGGCATCTATAAGGTACGCTTGCATGATAAAGGCATTGCAGACCATTATACAGTAGAGAATAATCTGGTGAGATGTATCTCGAAAGATAATCTTAATCGTTTATGGATTGGTACTTTCGGAGGAGGATTAGGGGTTTTTGATGAACATTTTCAGTGCGTTAAACTTTTTAACGTGACTTCTCTTTTTCCCTCTAATACTATCAATACTGTTTATATGGATAGTCAGAACAGAATGTGGATAGGAACGGGAGAAGGTCTGGTTTGTTTTCCATCCTCTCAGAGTTGGGACTATAAAGTATATCGCAGTGAGGAGGGTTTGTCCAATGTCCATATACGTGCCATTACGGAAGATAATCATGGAAATATATGGGTGAGCACCAATAAAGGTATCAGCTGCTTGTTGAAAGACAAGGAGGTTTTCTATAATTACGATCATTGGGATAATGTGCCTATGGGCAATTTCATGAGTGGAAGTGTGGCGGAAGCTAAGGATGGAACACTTTATTTTGGCTCAATCAATGGCTTATGCCGTTTTAATCCAGATCAGGTATTGGAAAAACGAGAGTCACCTGCTGCAATTATTACGGAGATGCGTATATTCGGCCCGTTGCGTGATACGGACAGTAATGAAAAGGTGATGGCGCTTGAAGGCCAGTCGGAAGTACGTTTAAGCTATATGCAAAATAACTTCAGCGTCACCTTCAATATACAGAATTATGCCTTGGCCGATCAAGTGGAATATGCTTATATGTTGAAAGGGTTGGAAAATTCATGGTATACAGTAACCGATCCTAATAATGTGACTTTCCGTAATATACCTCCGGGAAATTATTGTTTTCAGGTAAAGACAAGAATACGGAATCAGGAATGGGCGGATGAGATAGCTTCTCTGGATATCCGTATTGACCCGCCTGTATGGCTTACGTGGTGGGCCAAGTTATTTTATATTCTTTCGGGTGTTTCTGTCCTGTATTTTATTCTTCATGCCTATAAAAAGAAACTGGATATGGAGTCTCTCTATGAGTTGGAGAAGAAAAATCATGAGCAGGAACAGGAGCTGAATAATGAGCGTTTACGTTTCTATACCAATATCACACATGAGTTGCGTACTCCTTTGACGTTGATTCTGGGACCGTTGGAAGATATGCAGAAAAGTAATTCTTTATCAGGGAAAGATTCACAGAAAATATCGGTTATCCATCAAAGCGCCATCCGGTTGTTGAACCTGATTAATCAGATACTGGAGTTCAGAAAAACGGAAACCCAAAACAAGAAATTATGTGTAAGTCGTGACAATCTGGCAGCCCTTGTACACGAGATCGGACTGAAGTATAAGGAATTGAACCGGAAACCTGAGATTGATTTCTGTCTTGAGATTGAGCAGGAAGATATGTCTTTGTTTTTTGATAAGGAGGTAGTAACGATTATACTGGATAATTTGATCTCCAATGCTATAAAATATACAGAGAAAGGAACTATAACTTTAGGATTACATCAGGTGGTCCGGAATAATATACACCATACGGAAATCAGTGTGAGTGACACCGGTTTCGGTATTGCTCCCGATGCATTGCCTCATATTTTTGACCGTTATTATCAAGAGGGAAGCGAACATCAGGCTTCAGGAACAGGTATTGGTCTGGCTCTGGTAAAGAACCTGGTAGTTTTGCATGAGGGGGAGATCAGGGTTGAAAGTTCTTTGAATGTGGGAAGTACTTTTTATGTCAGTCTGCTGACGGATAACACGTATCCCCATGTGCTGCATGCTGACTCGACGGAGAAAACTTCCGATGAAAAGGACGAAAAAGAAGAAAATATAGAACCTGTGCATAGTGGTAAGCGTATTCTGCTGATAGTGGAAGATAATAGGGACATCTGTGATTATATTGTAGAATCTTTCTCGGACGATTTTGAAGTGAGGACTGCCGCCAATGGTGAACAAGGTTTGGAACAAGCATTGGGCTGCATTCCTGATATTATAGTCAGTGATATCATGATGCCGGTGATGAACGGCATTGTGATGTGCCGGAAATTGAAAGAAGACTTGCGTACCAGCCATATTCCCATTATTTTGCTGACGGCAAAGGACTCTTTGCAAGATAAGGAAGAGGGGTATCAAGTGGGTGCTGACTCTTATCTGACAAAGCCTTTCAGTGCTACTTTGTTGCATAGCCGTATCCATAATTTGCTTGAATCCCGCAAGTTGTTGGCAGAGCGTTTTAATACGAATTCCATACTCATTGACAAACGTGCGGCAGTAACCGAGTCTATGAATAAATTGGATAATGAGTTCCTTGAGAAGATTAACAAGCTGATTGAAGATCGTCTTTCTTCTGAGAAGATAGACATCGGCTATTTGTCGGACGCCATGTGTATGAGTAATTCTACCCTATATCGGAAGATGAAGGCATTGACCGGACTTTCCACCAATGAATATATCCGCAAAATAAAGATGCAATATGCGGAACGTTTGTTATTAGAGGGGAAATACAATATTTCAGAAGTTGCGTTCAAGGTGGGAATTAACAGTACGGTCTATTTCCGTCAGTGTTTTAAAGATGAATTCGGTATGGCTCCTTCTGATTATCTGAAAAAGATAAAACCGGAATAGAGTGGTTGTGTAAGCCGTTTCTTCCATATAGTTAAGCTTTTTTTTACAGTCATCTGCTACAGACTCCGCCAGTGGACTGTAAGGTCTGCTTGGGTGGACTATACAGTCTGCTGCAATGGACTCTACGGTCCATTGAGGGAGTCTGTAGTAGGTAACCGTAAGAAAGGGCTTAATTGTAGGCAAGAAAAGCCTTAGCTAATAGGGAGATTGGACTTTGAAGGAAATTGCTGTTTCTCAATTTGTATGTTTATAAATGATTGTAGAATGCTTTCACCGTTTCCCATTTATAATAAGGGGCAATAGGGCTGTCAATGGGTAATTTGACTTCATTTTCATTATGTAGCAATTTTACAATAACTTCTCCTTGTTTATTCTTGAAAAAGATTAATTGAAGGTTGGCTCCCATAGGTGAAACACGGAAATCTTGCCAGGCCAGGTAATATCGGTCGGGATCTGTTTCTTGATTGGAGCATCCTTCTACTTGCATGAGTGCCAACAGACGGATCAGGTTGGTATCATGTCCGAAACGGAGGGTGGCGCAAGGAGTTCCTTCACGGATGGCGCGGTCGGCACTTTCTATAATATTCTTCAATAAAGATTTTGCACTCTTGGGGGCTGCTCCCTGATTGACGGGAGCATTGGCATTGCAAATATACATCCGATAATTCACAGACTGCCAGATACCGAATAATTCTTCTTTTTCAAACAAATCATAAAAGGATAGAGGCAACTCTACATCTTGCATGTCGGAAGCAATCCAATAAAGTCCCATCATGAGCTCGCGGGGATTCCTGACTTCTTTGGGATTTTTGAAAAGTGAAGCGATTAAACGTTCCGGATGAATATGATTTTCTTCGAATGTATGGAAAGCTGTTCTCCATGGCGCACTTGCCGAACCCAGCTTTTCGGCTTCGGGTGAAGTATAGGCAATGTAGTCCATGTGTCTTTGGTTGGCTTCGCGGGTGATCTGGAGGGAGGGGTTTAGTTCTTTCAGTTGTTCTGTGAATGCGGACATGCTCATGATACAACGTACGGAAACGCTCGAACGCGCTGATATGTTGGCGCTGTCCCGGAATATATGGGGATATTGTTGATAAAGCCGTTTGGCAATGGCTTTGTGTTGTCGTTCTCCTAATGGGGTCAGGTTTCCTCCGCGCCCACGGGCATTTTCCCATACTTTCTGGAGTCTGAGCCTCACATCTTCACCTAAATCGGTAAGTCCTGATTTATTGTGAAACGTATCAAAGACACGAATGACTTCTAGATAACGTTCGTCCGAAGTCATCCAGCGGGACCCATGGCGTCCGTAATGGCTGATGTAGAAAGGACTGTAACCTTCGGGTACCGGAGTTTGTATGCCGTTTGGTGTGGGATAAGCATAATAGATGCTACCCATTTTTTCCGGGCTTTGGATGATTTCTTCTTTCAGATTGTGTGCGGGGAGATCTATGGGAGCTACTTTCCAATTGATGCCGAGCGGATTATTTTGTATTTCCCATATCAGAGGGAAATCCGGATTATCCATAATCCACATTTCGCATCCGTCTACTGAGTCGTTTACATGCAGTAAGGAATAGCCCATAGCTTGTGACTTGGTATCAGCCAGTTGGTATTCTGTCTGATTATAATGAAATGCCTTTTGGCTTTTCAATTCCTGAAAAGCGGTTGCTGAAAGTAGGGCAAAGGTTTCTTGAATGGGGAGACAGATATGCTGTCCGTCTTCCGGCTGTAAGAAGCTTAGTCTGACCGCCGTTTTTAAAGCTTCTTGGGGCATGGCGTAGCTGCCTGATTGCCATCGGGTGTTTCTTTCAATTCCCCAATGCAGATAAAGGGTGTCGTTGGACTGATTGAAAGTAAATTGGTACTTTCGGGTTTGTCCATGCAGTTTGAATACAAATAACAGAGGGTTGGTAATGATATCTTGTGCCATTACATTTCCCATCAGGCTGCCGATAAGCAGAAAGCATATAAAAAGTTTTTTCTTCATCGTATGTTACTCTTTAGATTCAGGAAATAGTTTGCTCCCCCAGTTACCGGGACTAGGGCCCATTTTTAAAACCAACTCGCCTCCTTTGATGATATCATTATGGCGGATGGTGGAATATGGATAATTCTTTCCATTTAATAAAATCGACCGGATATACTTGTTCTTTTCGGAAAGCCCTTCGGTTTTGATCGTGAATGTTTTTGCCTTCCTGTAAATGGAAACGACTCTCTGTCAGTAGAGGGGTATGGATTAAATAATAGTCTTGTCCGGCATTGGGGTACAACCCCATCATGTGGAATACCAACCACGATGACATGGCTCCGGAGTCATCATTTCCGGGAAGACCGGCAGAACCGTCATTATAGTTCTTCTGGATAATTTCATGGATGCGGTCGCCACTTTTATCCGGACGCCCTACCCAGTGGTATAGGCAGGGAGTGAGGAAGGAGGGTTCATTATTCACATTGAAGAAACCCTTGTCAAAGAAAATATCCAGCCGTTCGTCAAACTTCTCTTTTCCGCCACATTGTTCAATGAGTCCGGGTACGTCATGCGGAATGCTGAGTGCATATTCCCAGGAGGAGGCTTCATAAAAGAACATGTTCCACCAAGGAGTATACCAAGGGCCTTCAAAGGTAACGGGGGTATATGTGAAGGTGGGTTTCTGGATATGGGAGTTTCCGAAAGGTATTTTGTCTAACCAGTTTCCTTCTTTATCCCGGGGAAGTATGAATCCTTTGACTCCTGCATGTTCATAATCGGCCCGCCACAAGTTCTTCCAGTTGGAAGATTGTTTCAAGTATTGCTGGTACAAGTCTGTCTTGCCTAGTCCTTTTGCTACTAAGGCTATGGCATAATCACAATAGGAGTATTCTATTGTGCGGTTTCCGGCTCGGGGAATACCGTATGGAATATATCCCAATTCCAGATAAGGAATCAGTCCGCCTCTTCCCTCCGCTTCTTCGTTACCTCCGGGCGGTATGGTCGCATCTTTCAGCATAGCTTCCAAAGCCAGATGGTAATCTATGTTTGGTAGTCCTTTTACAAATGCATCGGCTATAACAATTTCGGCGTTGGAGCCGCCTTGTGTCCGTCCGTTACAATTTCCGCTTCGTGCATCAGGCATGTAGCCGTCCCGTTTATAGATATTGATCAGTGAACGTACAATGTCTGTTTCTCTTTGAGGGTCAATCAGTGTGATAAGTGGAGTTGAGGTGCGGTAGGTGTCCCAGATAGCATAAAAATCATCATAATAAGGTTCCGGATCACTCCATAATGGATTTTCACCGGTACGGTCTACAGGCATTAACATGGTATGGTAGATACCGGTATAAAACATACGCTTATATTTTTCGGGTGTATTTGAGGCTATATCAATGCGTTGCAATAAGTTTTCCCATTGTGCCAATAAGGCTTGCCGGGTGTCCTCAAATGACCAATGAGGTATTTCGTTCCATACATTCTCTCTGGCTTTGAGAGAACTGATAAATGAAATTCCGACTTTCAGTTGAATGGTATTTGCAGAAGAAGGGAAACGCAACAAAGCTCCGGTTTTTTGTTGGGAGTCTGGCTGGTATCGTTCATTGCTGATCTGGTTTCCTTTCCATGTGGTCGTTTGTACAAAGGGATGGTCGGTTACTGCATAAAAATAAACGGTGTAGGCACGTCCGTTATTCCAACCTCCGCGAATACGGGTATATCCCATTACTTCGTGATCGGATATGATTTGAATTTCCGAACCTACAAATTGTTGTGCTTCGCGGGCATCGGGGGTCGGTTGTTCACCCAGGAAGAAGCCGGCGTCAACCAACAGGGATTTTAAGGAATCTTCGGGATAGGTGAATCGGTAGAATGAGGCGCGTGGAGCAGTTGTTATTTCAGTATATATGCCTGTTCTCTGGAATTCGGTAGCATAATAGCCCAAGCGGATTGTTTCATCTTTGCGATAGTCTATATGATTGAGCTGATCCATACCTTTGCCAAAAGGCATGACAAGTATGTTGCCATATTTAGGACCTCCTCCTGTCCCGCTGACGTGTACTTGGGAGAAACCGTTGACTTGTTCGGGCATAGGCAGCCAACCACTATTGGGATGGACAGTGCAATCGGGCGATGGTTTCACCATACCATAAGGGCAGGAGGGACCGATAAATACCCGTCCCAGTCCTTCCGAACCGATTCTGGAATCTACGTAATCAGAAAGTCTGGCTTCCTGTGCCGCGACCGTCACGGGCAGCAGCAGGAAGACCAGTCTTAACAAAGAAACTTTGAATGGAATGTGGGTCATAATTATTTCTTGTTTATTTTTACACGTATTGTATTCTTCTCTTTGATATCTCCTCCGGCTTGTGTCAATTGAGGGAAGGCCCAATAAATGTTACAGCCGGTAATCCGGATATCCGAAGCGGTGTCCAGATAGAAAGCATAAGTCTTGTCATATACAAAACCATCTCCGTTACAAGGACGTTTGTCATACACACCGCCTTCATAACCGGTACGTTTTAACAACTTGACATCTATTTCATCAAAATAGATATGATGCACTTTCTCCGGAGTGTCTCCCCCTACGAAAATGCCGTTTTCACTAGTGCATTTAATCTGATTGAAGAAAATGTTGCTGACTTCTCCCGAGTGTCCTTTCGTTGCACCTTTGGGGAAACGCCAGCCTGCATCTTTATGATTGCCTACGGCACGAGGGTATGAGGTGACATAGATAGGTTCCGCTTTACCCCACCATACATCAGAATAGAACATACAGTCTACTAATATATTGGAGAAAATGACATTGCTCACAGTACCTTCATCCCGGTTTTGTATGCCGATGCCCCGGTTGCTGTTTTTGATAATGCAATTATTGAATAATACATTATCAATCTTGTCCATATTTTCCGAGCCTATCTTAATAGCGCATGAACGTGAAGTCATGATACAATTAGTCACTACAATATCTTCGCAAGAGCCATATTCTTCAAATTCCCGACGATTCTTCAGGCAAATGCAGTCATCGCCCGATTCAATGAAGCAGTTCGCTATACGTACTTTTTTGGAGTGATCCACATCAATACCGTCGCCGTTGCGTATTTTTAGATTATTCAATAAAGAGATGCCGTCAATCAAGGCATCGTAACAGCCTATCAGGTGTATTGTCCAATAGGCGCTGTTCCGGATCGTGATGTCACGGATAACGGTTTTCTCTACATTGATAAGGGTAAGCACATGTGGGCGTGGGTCAAAATCAGTGACGGGCTTCAGCTCGTAGGAATCATCCAGCTCTTTGCCCATAAAGGCGATTCCGTTTCCGTCTATTTCTCCTGTACCGGTAATGGATATTTGTTTTAAGTCTTTTCCACTGATCCACATCATTCCTTCGCCACGGTTTTCGCGGAATGCGCTTTCTGTATAGATGCTTTCATCGGGGTTGGCCAGCAATCGGGAGTTGGGTTCCAGATGAAGGTTCACATAGGATTTCAAATATAGCGGACCGCATAGAAAGGTGTGTTCGGCAGGAATGATTACGGTTCCGCCACCGGCAGCGGAACAGGCATTGATGGCGCGTTGTATAGCGGCGGCATCATCTGTTTGTCCGTCTCCTTTGGCTCCATAGGTCATGATGTCGTACGTGTTCCCTTGATGGGAAGTACTGCATCCTGTCACAAACAACAGGAGGCAGCATAAGAGGCTGATGATAGTTTGATTCTTCATATGGGTTGTTTTTATTTTTGTACTTATTTCATATTGTCGGGAGGCAGGCTGAGGGCGGATGCTCCCCAGTTTGTATTAGGGTTCGGGCCCATCTGGAACTCTAATGTTCCTCCCTGTATTATATCTTGGTGTGTAAAGTAATTCTTGTCATATTTCTTTCCGTTTAGTTTTGCTGACTGGATATATTATATTTTTTTTGTTGGCGTTGTGGGCTTAATATGGTGAATGTCTTTCCGTTTTCCAAGCGGATGCTCATCCGGGGAAAAGAAGGACTTCCTATTATATAATAAGGTGTACCGGGACATACCGGATAGAATCCCATAGCAGAAAATACATACCAGGCAGACATCTGTCCTGCATCATCATTACCTGACAGACCACCGGGAGCGTTCAGATATTCTGTTTCCATAATATGACGTACCTCCCGTTGGGTTTTCCAAGGTTGTCCGGCATAGTTGAAGAGGTAGGCTATCTGATGACAAGGTTCGTTGCCGTGCCAGTAGCGGTGTTCGCTGAACATGGAATCCAGTTTGGCAATGTATTTTTCTTTTCCGCCCATACATTCCATAAGTCCGTATATATCATGGGGGGCATACCAAGTATAATGGCAGGGAGCTCCTTCGGTGATGAAGCGGGTGAAAGAAAAGGCGTTACCGGCATCGGTGAGGAAACTTCCGTCAGCGTATCTGCCTTGGGCATATCCGGTGCTAGGGTTTATTACGTTACGGTAATATCGTGCACGTATCATTAATGTATCATAAAGTCCTGTTTTTTGTGGATCAGGAAAGTAATCATCTGATGTTTCCAACTTTTGCAGGACTTGGGCCAATACGAAATCATCGTATGCATATTCTAAAGTACGTGACACTTGTTCGCAGGTATGAAAGGCTTCCGGTACGCTGTCTTCCAAAGGAATGTATCCATATTTCAGATAAGAATTCAAAGCACGCCGTCCCATTCCGTTTTTATATTCTTCATAGGTGGCGGGAGTCCTGAATGCGTTCCGGAGCATTCCTTCGCAAGCTTTGTTGATATCAAAATTACGGATTCCTTTGATATAGGCATCTCCCAGTGCGGAGATGCAATGATCGCCTATCATGGCTGCGGTATAACTGTTCCAACAAGGAAATATAGGCAGCCAGCCGCCTTGTTCATATTTGTCCACCAATGATTGCATCATGTCTCCGGCTTTCTTTGGGGTTAGGATATTGACTAAAGGATGGAGAGCACGGTAAGTATCCCACATACTGTAATCTTCATAGTAATTTCTACCGTTGGCTGATTGTCTGAACGGGTGTCCTGTGGAAAAAGAAGGATAGCGCCCGTCTACATCATTGAATGTACGTGGCAGGAATGAGGCACGGTAGAGTGCTCCGTAAAATTTCTCTTTATCGTTTCGGTTGTTTGTCTGTATTGTAACTTGTGAAAGCCTTTGTTCCCAGATGGAGTTCAGTTCCTGTCGGGTGCGGTCAAAATCCCAATGAGGTATCTCGGTGTCCAGATTCTTTTGAGCGCCTTCCATGTCAGTAAAAGAGGAAGCGGCTTTGATTAATATGGGTCCTTCTGAGTGTATTTTGAACCGGAGATATGCACCTATACTTGTTCCATCGGCTATCTGTCGTTGTCCGGCGAAGAGACTGTCATGCCGGAATGTACCATATTCTTCTATTTCATTTTGATATTCAATGATAAAGTACCCGTTGTATCCGGCGGGTTCTCCCCAGCCTTGATAGATGCGGTGGACGGGATTGTATCCGCGTATCTGTTTTTTTATGGTATCGATTTCAATATATCCTTTCCCTTCATCACTGTTAGGATTGACTATGAGATAAGCATCTTCCGGTTGGTTATAAGTGAATCGGAAAATGGCTGAACGGGAACGTCCGGTCATTTCTGCAAAGATGGAATAATCTTTGAGAAGGACAGAGTAATAGGCGGGCGTTGCTGTTTCTTCTTGGTGAGAGAACAGGCTTCCTCTGTCTTGGGGAAGATATTTCAGTGTACCCGATACAGGCATCAAGGTCATGGAACCGTAATCCTGTGTACAACCTCCGACAATCCAATGTGAATTGCGGAAACCTTGTATTTTCGTATCTTTGTAATAATAGGGAGCCTTACATTTTGCTTCTGTATCTTGTGTTTGGGGAGTCCAAAAGTTCATTCCGTTGGGCTCTAGAACAGCAGGCAGCGTTTGCCCGTACTCTTCGGTATTTTTGCCGAAAAGTTCTGCGGTGTGGGTTGCGCTTGGTGCAGTGCCCGTACGGGTATCTACGTAGAACAGTAGGGATTCTTCCTGATGACCGATACAAGCAGTAAACAGGCTGCATATAATCAGCAGGTAAGATAGGGTACTTTTCATAGCTCTTCTTGGAAAAGGGTTATTTTTTAATCTCCTGATGGAGTATTTTTATAAAGAGTTCCGGCCGGTCCAGATTGACTAAATCGGGATGGACTTCAATCGCTTTTTTATATTCTTTTTCACTCGCATTCTGAATAGCAGCCATTATCTTGATATGATTGCTTTTGCAGAATTCTTTGAATTGAGGAGTGATATTGAGGATATCTGTTTCTACATAGGCCGGGGTGCATATTTTCATCCATTTCTCCAAAGCCGCTATATTGGAGGCATTTACTTTAATCTTCATTTCCGGAGCGATTTTGATAAATTCTTTCAGCATTTCTGAGTCTGCAAACCAGAAGAAACTTTTATTTTCATATCCTTTTTGGCGTACTAATGTAATCAAATCTTTTATCGGAGTTCCTCGTTTTACATCAAAAAAAATGTGTGCCTTTCCTTGTAGGGTATCTAGCATTTCGGCTATACGGGGTACGTGAATGCCGATAAATCGAGAACTGAACCAACTGCCGGCGTCTAATTTTTCAATATCTTTGGATAGCATATCTTGAATGGGACCTTTACCGTTGGTAGTACGGTCTAAAGTTTCATCATGCAGATTATAAAGTATATTGTCTTTACTTTTTGCGCACGTCCACTTCTATCCAGCCGGCTCCATGTTTCAATGCAGCTAGAGCTGATGGAATGGTGTTTTCCGGCGCTATATGGTTCGCTCCTCTGTGTACTACGATTTCGATAGAGTCCTGGTACATCATTTTATGGGCATGTATAGGAAATGGGAATAATACCAAGATGGATGTCGCGATATGAAGTAATAAGATTTGATGACGTTTCATGAATTATTTTTTGCTTTAAAGGTTTTTATAAGAGCTTGCCGTAACAAGCCCTTATAAAAACTTATTTAATTTATCAATAACCGTAATTTTGCTTCCAGTTGGTGTTTGAATTCATCAAGTCGACAGATACAGGGAAGATTCTACGCCATTTCTCGGTCTTGGCTTCCGGATGATATTGATTTTTATATCCCCAGTCGTCTTCGAACTTTCCAAAACGGATTAGGTCATTGCGACGCCATGTTTCTGCGTAAAATTCACGTGCACGCTCTTCAAGCAACTCGTCCAATGAAGGAGAATGCTCCAATAATGGAGCGTTACAGTAGCTGCGTATTTGGTTGAACAGGGATTGTGGCGTATCACCGTTCGTAGCTGTTGCTCCCCGTAGAATAGCTTCTGCTTTCATTAGCAGAATATCTGCATAACGGAAGATAGGTACATCATTGCTTTGATTCCGGTTATAGAGGTTATAATCGTCTGCTTGAATAGCCCATTTGATGCATCGGTATCCCTGGCACCATGCGTTCAAGTCATTTCCAAGATCCATTTGGTCATTCAAGATGGTGATATTCTTGGTGAGGACAACTTGTTGTCCGTTGTATATATAAGGTTCTGTTCCCATTGTATGTGTGCTGATGTCATAATAGTTGATCGCACCTTTCATGATGATGTCATTGCGTTCATCTCCTTCCAGGCAAAAACGGTCTGCTGCTTCAGGAGTGACGATGAAAACGCCTCCAGCATTTTTGGATAGTGTTATACCGAACAGTCCTTTGCCGTCCGCGCCGTCATTGTTGAATTTAGGCCAGAATTGAAAACGGGCGTAAGTATTGGCTCTGGTTGATGTTTCATTATTTTGGTATGGCATTGCATAGATGAAATCTTTGATCTGATAGCCGTTGTCCGGCATGAATTTCTTGCGATAACCATCACTGAGGTTGAAATGACCAGAGGCGATGATATCATCGCAATATTTTATGACATCATTCAATTTGGAATTAGTCATGCTTGGATCATAAGTAGCTACATCATCACAGGTATAAACAGCCCAGTTTATATAGAGTTTGGCAAGGAGAGCCTCAGCCATCCATTTGGTTGGCTTGCCATAAGTGGAAGCATCAACATCTTCTTTTAAACCGCCGGAAGCCAAAGCACGAAGCAGGTCGCTTTCGATAAATTTTGTAATTTCGGAACGGGGAGAACGGTCGATAGCTTCAGAATCGCCGATCAAATGGTCTAATTTGGGAGTTGCTCCGAATGTATCCATAAAAATAAAATGATAGAAAGCACGCATGGCAAGTGCCGGAGCAATCAAGGCTTCTTGTTCGGCATTGTTTTCATCCTCTCCACCCAGGTCAAAAATTGCTTGATTGCACTTTGTGATTGCAGCCGGAATATCACCGGCCCAGTCCACGTGTGCGTCTCCTGGAAGGCTGGCATGAAGAGAGGAATGGATATAATTGCCGCCATCATACCAGTTACCACCAAATGTCACTGCCATGAATTCATCAGAGGACAGCAGGGCAGCTTCCATATAACGACGTCCTAATGCTCCGCCGAATCCATAATACAAACCTGCCATTTTCGCTTCTTTGGCAATTTCGGAATCCGGGTATTCTGTATAAGTGGATTTAAGATCCACATCTAGATCTGTGCAGGAGGAGAAGGTGAACAGACCACCTACTAGCCAGGTTATTAATTTTATGCTATTTTTCATATTAGTTTTCAATTATATGGTTAGAAATTCATGTTTACACCGATCATAAATGAACGGGTACGCGGATAGTAATTGGTGCGTCTGTCCATACCCGGTTCCAAGCCTCCAAGGTTGATTTCCGGATCACGACCGGAGTAACCGGTAATGGTGAATACATTATTACAAGTAGCGTATAGCTTGAGCGAGTTTATCCAGTTACCAATTTTGCCGAAAGTATATCCCAATGAAACCGAGGACAGACGGAAATAACTACCGTTCTCTATCCAGCGATTGGATGGTGCTTGAGATTGTGTGTCTGTAGCACGGTGTTCGGTAGCTACGCTTTTTAATACATTGCGGCCTTCTTTCACAAAAGAAACATTAGAGTATTGTTCTGCAGTGGCGTTGTAGATATCTTGTCCAAGAACACCAGTAAAGAATAAATCGAGATTCCAGTTCTTGTATTGGAAGTTATTGCTCCAGCCTAAATTTAAATCAGGTTGTGCACAGCCGGTAATAGTACGGTCTCTATCAGTTTCAGGATCTGTGGTCGTTTCGCCTGTACGCTCACCCGTTTCAGGATCGTGTACATAAAAGATGGATACTCCTTGGTTATTGTAGCCGGCCCATTCGTAGGTGTAGAAGGTGCCGATAGGATGTCCTTCCATGATGCGCTGTACGTCTGCATTTGAAGAATAACCTGCGATTTCAGGATCGGCTGCACGGATATAATCTACGGAATATTCACTGTTGGATATACTTTCTACGTTATTTTTATTATGAGATAAGTTCAAACTGGTTTGCCAAGAGAAATTTTTTGTTTGTATAGGAGTGGCATTAATGGTAAATTCAATACCTTTATTGCTGATATCTCCCACATTGGCCGGCATGGTTCCGAAAGGATAGCGGTTTGTGGAAACCTCGTAAGTGTATATCAGGTCGCTGGTACGCTTGTCATAGTATTCGATGGTTCCTCCTAATCTGCCTCCAAAGAAGCTGAAGTCCAGCCCGATGTTCAACATGGCTGTACGTTCCCATTTTAGGTCTGGATTGGCATTTGAGGCGGCTGCCAGGGTATGGTAACTATTCTGTGTGCCATTGGCGTTTGTATAGTTGAACCAACCTGAAGTACTGTAAGTCTGGATAGCCGAATAAGCTCCGAATCCGAGTGAGTTACCACTAACACCATAACCAACACGGAACTTCAAGTCATCGAAAACATTTAAATCTTTGATGAACTTTTCTTCGCTCATACGCCATGCCAACGATGCAGATGGAAAAGTTCCCCAACGGTTGTTCTTTCCAAAAGCAGAGGAGCCGTCACGGCGAATTGTTGCTTGAAGCAGGTATTTGCTGTTGAAGGAGTAGTTGATACGTCCATAAAATGAGATCATACGTAAAGTTTCCAAATGACCGTTATTATTGCTGGTGATACCGCCATTCTGCCAATCCATTTTATTGGCAAGGTTCAGATTATAAAAGGTGGTGTTATCATTGTAAAAGTCGTAGACATCCAGACCGAAACTGTCATTGTCATCATTCTGTTCCCATGAATAACCGGCCATCAGGCCCAGTTTGTGGATATTGGCGAATGTATGATCATAGTTTATGTATGTTTCAAGAATTTTTTTCTTGTTTTCTGTTGCAATACGTTTAGCTTCGCCATTTCGGGTGTTATATTGGGATTTGCTGGTATGGTATTCGTTCCATATATATTGTTCGTCTTGATAGGAAAGACTTAAGTTCCATTTCAAGTCCTTAGTGATATCTAAAGTACCTTTGGCTGTTCCTTGAAGGAGTTTCTTGTTATTTTCAAAAGTATCTTCATTGATCATGGATACAGGATTGAAGTTTTGGGAGATAGTTTTGTCGCTATACCAAGAACCGTCTGCATTGGTGACAGGAACTAGTGGAGAATAATAATTCATGGCATCGAATACGGATTGGCCATCTTTGGCGGAATCAACGGTGGTACCTTTTGATTGTGCGGCATTCACATTAAAGGCTAAGGTGAGCCGATCATTCAGTGCTTTGGTTTGCAAGAATGCGCGGCCGCCGAAACGCTCGAAATCTGTACCACGTACGATACCTTGTTTGTTTTGATAACTCATGCTGGCACTGTATTGAGTCTTTTCTGAACCGCCATTGATAGAAACGTTGTGGTTATGACTGATTGCTGTGCGCAGTACTTCATCGTTCCAATTGGTGTTTGCTCCTTTGTCATTCGGAAGAGTGATGTTATTTTCCTTGGCATAGGTGCGGAGTTCGTCGGCAGTCATCATATCTAAACGCTTGGCAATGTTGTCAAATGCAAGATATGCGCTGTAGTTTACAGAAGTGTGCTCACTTTTACTACCTTTTTTGGTGGTAATCAAGATTACACCGTTAGCAGCCTTGGAGCCATAAATAGCCGTTGCAGAAGCGTCACGAAGTACGTCAATGCTTTCAATATCTTCGGGAGCAATCAGACTTAATGACATACCGGGAATACCGTCAATAACATAATAAGGTTCCATTGCCGCACCGGTACGCAGAGAAGAAGCCCCACGTAAAGAGATAGAAGCTGTACCAGAAGTCGGGTCGCTGCTTTGTACTACCGTCAAACCAGGAACTTTACCTTGCAACAACTGTCCAGGGTCAGAATAAACTCCTACATTCAGTTTGTCTGCTTTCACAGTGGTAATGGAGCTGGTTACATCCTTACGACTCATACTGCCATAACCTACTACCACAACTTCATCTAATGTTTTAGAATCTTCTTCCATAATAATCTTCAGAGAAGATCCTTTTACTGTAATTTCCTGGGTAGTGTAACCCACGTAAGAGAATACGAGTGTCTTTCCTTGTGCTACATTCAGTGTAAACTGTCCGTTAAAGTCAGTGATAACACCGTTGGTAGTACCTTTTTCGACTACATTCACTCCGATAAGGGGTTCTCCGGTCTTGTCTGTGACAATACCGTTAACTTGATTTTGAGCAAATGCCAGTGTACTGTTTAATAGGAGTAATGCAAAGACTACTATCTGTGCAAATGTCCTTTGGGTTAGAGAGATTGTACGTTTAGTCATAGAATTTAAATTTTGGTTTTGTATTAATATGTTCTTGTTTAATTACTAGCATAGTTCTC